>Ga0209347_1001237_pt1 | contig 44390 bp, 43 predicted proteins | sample AutmiccommuBRH23_FD_187382 | JGI IMG/M metagenome (GOLD analysis project Ga0209347, IMG submission 187382) | Deep subsurface microbial communities from Mt. Terri, Switzerland - Autotrophic microbial communities BRH/23 (SPAdes) (version 2) | ecosystem: Environmental > Aquatic > Deep subsurface >... | reverse complement strand
ACGACGCACGCCACCTCGACACCCTCCACCGCGACACAGACGTCGAAAACCTCAAACACCGCATCGCCGACATCCAAGGCAACCTGCTCGAACTCGCCCGCCGCCGGGGCGCCGTCCAACGCCGCGCCAAGACCAACCACGTCTACCTCTCCCGCCGGAAAATCAGCGATCCGAAGCGGGCAAACCCAGATGAGTCAACGACTCAAACCAAGCGGGCATCTTGACATGAGGCAACAGGCGGAAGTCCCGCGTCCGCGGCGAGGCCGCGCCGGACGACGTCCCACGTCGCCTCGGTGTCGGTCAGCGTCCCGTCCATGTCGAAGACGACGGCCTGGGGCGGCATGGGCTTCACTCCTTCGGTCCGGGGATGCCCACAGCGTAGCGGTGGGGTATGGTGTCGCCGTCGGTGAGTTGAATCCGGTGAGATCCCGGAACTGTCGCGCAACCGTGATCCCTCGTGGGGAGTCGGACCTCTCGCCGCCGCAGAGGATGTTCACTTCCGTCGCGACCAGCGGAGACCCTTGGCCGACGGACCAACGGATAGAGGTCCACATGTCTTCCACCCTCCAGCGCCGCCTCGCGCTGTCCACCGCAGCGCTCGTCGCCCTGGGCGTCATCGCGGTCGCCCCCAGCGCACACGCCGACGGCACCGCCGCCGAATGTGTCGCCGCGGGCAACGTCTGGGTTCACGTCGAGTACGACGAGACGGTGACGGGAGCCTGCGCCACCGAGTTCGCCACGGGTGGCGAGGCCATGGTGAGCGCCGGACTGCTGGAGAGCGAGCCGAGCTGGGTCACCGAGCTGCTCGGCCGCACCGCCGAGGACCCCGAGTGGTGGAGCCTGTGGACCAAGGAGGCGGGCGAGGACGGCGCCTTCGGCGACTGGGCCTTCTCCATGGTCGGCATCGCTGACCTCGAGCCCAGCGCGGGCAGCGTCATCGGCTGGCGTCTGCTCCCCGACTGGAACCTCGACGCGGAGGCTCCGACGGTGGACCCCGTCGAGGGCGTCGACCTGTCGCCGGAGCCCGAGACCCCGGCCCCCGGCGACGGCACCACCGACCCGGACACCCCTGACCGCGACGATGACGGCTCGACCGATGGCGGCTCGACCGACGGCGGGGCAGCGCCGACCGGCGGCGAGGCGGCGCCGGCGTCCCCCGGGCTGCCCAGCACCGGCAACTGAGCGATGCGGGAGCGATTCCTCCGTCTGGTGGCCGCCATGTCCATCGCCCTCGTGGGCGGATGGCTCGGGGCGCCATCGGCGGAGGCGCGCGTCACCGACGGTGCGTGTGCGACCAGCACCGGAGTGACAGTGGCGGTGGACTATCAGGCACTGGGTGGCGGCACGGTCGTGCGCTGTGTCGAAGACGTAGAGCCCGGCACGAGCGGGCTGCAGGTCCTGCACGACGCGGGCTTCGCCCCGCAGGGCACCGTCACGGACGGCCCGACCTTCGTCTGCCGCATCGGAGGCCGGCCGGCCGCGGACGAGGGCCTCGCGGTCGAAGGTGAGGAGGGGTACCGGGAGAGCTGCGTCGAGACTCCGCCGGCCACCGCGTTCTGGTCGTACTGGTACGCCCCGAACGGCGGGTCCTGGACGTTCTCGAACTACGGCGCGTCGGCCCGCGAGGTCATCGTGGGCGGGTACGAGGGATGGTCGTTCGCCCTCAACACGAGCCAGTCCACCGCCCCGCGGCCTCGGGTGCTGCCGAGCCATGCGGTGGAGCCGACGATTTCGCCGACGCCCACCCGCACCAGCGCGCCGCCGACGGCCACGGCCGCGCCCGCCTCCTCGAGCCGACCCGCGTCGTCGTCCGCGCCCGCGACCGCGGCGACGACCCGCGCCACGCGCACCCCCTCGCCCCGGGCGACCGCCGAATCCTCGGCGCCGCCGGTCGTCTCCACCCCTCCTGCCCTCTCATCTGCCGCACCCTCGGTGGCGCCCTCGACGCCGACGCCCAAGGCCTCCCCCGCATCGCCAACCCCCCAGCCGCCGGCATCGTCGGCTGCGGCACCCTCCGCGAGCACGCTGGTCGCGAGCCGGGCGCCGGCTCCCCCCGTGGAGGCCACCCCTCCGGGCATCCCGGCGGGCACCCTCGTCGGTGTCGGCGCGGTGGCTGCCCTCGGCATCGGGGGCGGCATCGCCTGGTGGCGACGTCGCGGTTTGTGATGCTGCGCTCCGCCCTGCCCCGCCCGCTGCATCCGTTCGCCTGGTGGGGCTACGCCATCGGGTTGGCGGTCGCCGCTTCGTCGACGACCAACCCACTCCTGCTGGCGGGGCTGATCGGCGCCGCGATCGTGGTCGCGATGTCGCGCCGGGGAAGCAACCCGTGGGCGAAGTCGTTCGCGCTCTACCTGTGGCTGGCGGTGTTCATCGTCGTGCTGCGGGTCGGGTTCCGGATCCTCTTCGGCGGGGGCGACGGCCCCACCATCCTCCTGACCCTGCCCGAGATGCCGCTCCCGTCCTGGGTGCGCGGCATCCGGCTCCTCGGCCCGGTGTCGCTCGAAGCCGTCCTGGCGGGCCTGTACGACGGGCTCCGGCTCGCGACCATCGTCGTGTGCATCGGCGCCGCCAACTCGTTGGCGAACCCCAAGAAGCTGCTGGCCAGCCTGCCCGCGGCCCTGTACGAGCTCGGCACCATCATGGTGGTGGCGGTCAGCGCCCTCCCTCAGCTCGGCGAATCACTGCAGCGCGTCGTCCGCGCGCGTCGACTCCGCCGTGGATCTGCGGCGCGCTCGCGGCGGGACCGCCTCAGGGCCGTGGAGACGATCATCGTGCCGGTCCTCTCGGACGCGCTCGAGCGCTCCCTCGCGCTGGCCGCATCGATGGATGTCCGCGGGTACGGCCGCTCGGGATCCGGGGGGCGACGGCGGACGCTCGCGCTGGGGCTCGGCGCCATCGGCCTGCTGACCGTGTGGGCCTTCCGCTTCCTGGCCGGATCCCCGGACGTCAGGCTCGCGGGGGTGCCCATCGTCTCGGTCGCCCTCGCCGCCGCGGGGCTCGGCTGCGGGGTTGCGGCGCTGCGGGTCGCCGGCCGCAGCGTGCGGCGCACCCAATACCGCCCCATCCGCTGGCGGTGGCCGGAGACCCTCACCGTGCTCTGCGGGGCGACTGCGGTGCTGCTCGTGACGGCCGTCGCCGAGCCGACGGTCGTCTTCCCGGCGATCAGCCCCTTCGCATGGCCCAGCCTCACCGGCCCCCTGCTGCTAGCGCTCGCGGCCGCGGTCCTCCCCGCCACTCTCACGCCCCCACCCTCCATGTCGAAGGTCGCCCCATGATCCGGTTCGACGGCGTGACCGTCCGCTACGCCTCCAGCGACGCCGTCCGCCTCCGCGACGCCACGTTCGAGATCCCTGAGGGCGAGCTGTGCCTCGTCGTCGGACCAACCGGCAGTGGGAAGTCCACCCTCCTCGGCTGCATCAACAACCTTGTGCCACGGTTCACCGGCGGCATCCGCACCGGCAGCATCCACATCGACGGCCGCGACACGACCCTGTTGCAGCCCCGCGAACTCGCGACGACTGTCGGCTACGTGGGACAGGACCCGCTGGCCGGGTTCGTCACCGACACCGTCGAGGAGGAGCTCGCGTACTCGATGGAGCAGCTCGGCTACGGCGCGGCCGAGATGCGGCGCCGGGTCGAGGAGACCCTCGACCTGTTGGGCATCGCCGACCTGCGTGACCGCGCGCTCCGCACGCTCTCCGGGGGACAGCAGCAGCGGGTCGCGATCGGCAGCGTGCTCGCTGTCTCCCCGCGGGTGCTGGTGCTGGACGAGCCCACCTCCGCCCTCGACCCCATCGCGGCCGAAGAGGTCCTCGCCACCGTCAGCCGGCTGGTGCGCGACCTCGGCACCACCGTCGTCATCGCGGAGCACCGGATGGAGCGGGTGATCGAGTTCGCCGACTCCGTCCTGCTGGTGGGCGAGGAGGTGCGGATCGGCCCCACCCGCGAGGTGCTGGCCGCCTCACCGGTCCGCCCCCCGATCGTCGACCTCGGGGTGCGGCTCGGCTGGCACCCGCTGCCGCTGACGATCCGCGAGGCACGCCGGGCGGCAGCGGAACAGCGCCGCGCCTGGCTCGAGTCCCCGCCCCCGCTGCCCGCCCCCGCCCCCGGTGGTCGGCCGGTGCTCACCGCCCAGGATGTCGTCGTGCGCTATCCCCAGAAGCTGGCGGTCGCGGGGGTGGACCTGGTCCTGCGGTCCGGTGGGGTCACGGCGCTCATGGGCCGCAACGGGTGCGGCAAGTCGAGCCTCCTGTGGGCGCTGCACGGGGCGGGCCGGCGCGACGGCGGGACGGTGCGGCCGGCCGACGGCGCCCGGATCGCGCTGGTCCCCCAGACCCCGGCCGACCTGCTGTACCTCGCCACCGTCGCCGCCGAGTGCGCCGCCGGGGACGCCACCGCCGGCCTTGCCCCCGGCACGACCCTGTCGTTGCTGCGCCGCCTCGTGCCGCGCATCGAGCCGGCCGCCCACCCGCGGGACCTCTCCGAGGGGCAGAAGCTGGCCGTCGTCCTCGCGGTGGAGCTCGCGGGGGACCCCGACGTGGTCCTGTTGGATGAGCCGACCCGGGGGCTGGACTATTCGGCGAAGGCGGAGCTCCGCGACATCATCGCGGCGATGGCGGCCGAGGGCCGCTCGATCCTGCTGGCCACGCACGACGTCGAGCTGGTGGCCGACGCCTGCGACCGGGTCGTGGTGATGGCGGAGGGGGAGGTCGTCTCCGACGGCCCGACGCGCGACGTCCTGGCCGGCTCGGCACTCCTTGCCACCCAGGTGGCCAAGCTCACGAACCCCACGCCGGTGTTGACCGTCCGGGAGTACCTCGATGTCGCGCGCTGATCCGTTCCTCGACATCCCGGCGCCCGTGGTGGGCGTTCGGCTGGGGTGGCGCACGTGGGCGGTGATCGTGGCATCGACGGCGCTGGGGCTGTTCGCGCTCGGCTGGCCGCTCCTGTTCCCCGCGATCGGGGTCACCCCCCAGCACACGGCCGACGCCCCATTCGTGTTCGCCGCGCTCCTGCCGCTGGTGGTCGTGCTCGTCATCGCGCAGGTGACGGAGGGCGGGCTGGACGCCCGCTCCCTCGCCGTCCTGGGGGTGCTGTCGGCGGTGAACGCGGCCCTGCGGCCGGCCCTGGGCGCAGGGACCGCGGGGATCGAGTCCGTGTTCTTCCTCCTGATCCTCGCCGGCCGGGCCTTCGGCCCCGGATTCGGGTACCTGCTGGGATTCACCTCGATGTTCGCTTCCGCCCTCCTCACGGCCGGCGTCGGGCCATGGCTCCCGTTCCAGATGCTGTGCGCCGCCTGGGTCGGCCTCACCGCGGGCCTGCTGCCGCGACGGGTGTCGGGGCGGGCGGAGCTCGCCATGCTCGTCGCCATGGGCATCGCGTCCGCCTACGCGTACGGCGCGCTGATGAACCTCTGGTTCTGGCCCTTCATCGCCACTGGCATGGAGAGCGCCGCCGGCAGTCTCGATTACCTTCCCGGGGCCCCGGTGGCCGAGAACCTCACGCGGTTCGGCTGGTTCACGCTGCTGACGTCGACCGGGGGATGGGACACCGGCCGCGCGCTCACCACGAGCCTCGCGCTGGTCGTCCTCGGCCGCCCGGTCCTCGCGGTGCTCCGCCGAGCCTCCGGGATAGGCCGGGTCGCCACTGGCGACCAGGGCCGGAGAGGGTCCCACCTGATAGGCTCGCCGCACGGATCTTCGAACCCGGTGCAAGCCCGGGACTGACGCGCAACCGTAACCCGCCCCGCGGGGAGTCGGACCGGGATCCATACCCTCCACGGGATCTCCGCCAGTCCGGCGGACCGACGCGAAAGGATCCACCGTGCGACTCCGCTCCACCATCATGGCGTTCGTCCTCGCCCTCACCCTCCTGCCGGCGCTGCCCGCGCGCGCCGACGACTCCGACCTGGCCAAGGCCACGGCCGCCATCTCGTGGCTGACAGCGCAGACGAACTCTGCCGGCATGCTCGAGTCATCGGCCGGCTATGGGGACGTCGGACTGACCCTCGACGCCGTGCTCGCCGGCGCCGCCGCCGGGGCACCGACGACCACCCTCAACCGGTGGCTCGACGGCGCCGCCACCGTGTTCCGGGAGCGCGTCATCTACTCCACGGGCGGGCGCGACACCGGCACGATCGCCAAGGCCGTCGTGGCGCTGCACCTCGCGGGCCGCAGCACGACCTCCTACGCAGGCGTCAACCCGCTCGCGCTCACGTCGGAGTCCTTATCGCTGGGCGCCGCGGCCGGGTGGGCCGGCGAGCCGGGCAAGCCCACCAACGTCAACGCGTTCGGCCAGGCATACGTCATGCTCGCGCTGGCGCGCACCGGCACCGTCCCGGCGGCGACGGTCTCGTTCCTCGCGAGCCGTCAGTGCAGCGACGGCGGGTTCCCGATGTACTTCACCCAGACCTCGTGCACGACCTCCGACCCGGATGGCACGGCCATGCTCGTCATGGCGCTGCGTGGCGCCCTGGCCGACGGGGTACCCGGGGCGAAGGCCCCCCTGGACCGTGCGACCGCCTACCTGGTGGCCGCCCAGCACAGCAACGGCTCGTATGCGGCAACGATGCCGGACGGGACGCGGCCGGAGAACGCCAACACGTCCGGGCTGGCGGCCGCCGCCCTGGCCGACGTGGCCCCGTCCTCGGTCGCCAAGGTCCGCAGCTGGATGGCCACCATGCAGCTGACCGGCGGAGCCGACACCGGCGCCGTCGCCTACAACGCCGCCGACCGCGCCCGTGGCCTCGTCTCCACCACGACGCGCCCGCGGTGGGTTCGCGCGACCACGCAGGGCCTGCTCGCCTTCGCGCCGGTGAGCTTCCACTCCATGCTCGGGTTCAGCGTCTACTCGCGCGAGGGCGTGCACACCGTCAACGGCCGGCAGTGGCGGACCCGCTGCGAGCCGTACTCGCAGACCACCCGCTGCTTCACCGACATCTGGGCGACCAAGGTCACGGAGCAGGACGGGCGCTTCGTCGTCCAGACCGGGTGGGTGTTCAACAATCTCAGCTACCTCCCCTCTCCACGCTCGCTCTGGGTCACCAACCCACTCGGAGGCAAGGGCCAGGTGAAAGCGGCGTTCAGCTGGACCGCGGCCGACGGCCGAAAGTGGCGCGTGGAATGCGACTCCGCCGTGACGGGGTGGGGCGGCTGCCGCTCCTACATCTGGGCGCGCGTGATCGTCAACACCGCGTCCGCCGGGCAGCCGGCCCGCTACACGTGGGACCAGGACTGGGTGTTCAACAACCTCGTCTACTTCTCCTGACCCTGGGCCGTCGGCCTGCCCGGCAGCCGGACCGTGCCGTCGGGTTCCTCCTGGACCCAGCCCCGTTCGATCAGCTCGGCCAGGTTCGCCAATACATCGACCATGCTCTGCCCCGTGCGGGCGGCCAGTTCCGCCACCGACACCGACTCCCGGGCACGGATGGACTCGCGCAGCTCCCGCGGGCCCGAGGGGAGTGCATCGATCGGGCGCGATTCGCCGCGCCCGTCGGGCTCCTCTCGCGTTCCCAGGGGCGCGAGCAGGCTCAGGACGTCGTCGGCCGACCCGACCAGCACCGCCTCGCCCTCCCGGATCAACCGGTGGGGCGTCGCCGTCAGGGAAGAGGTCACCGGACCGGGTACGGCCATGACGGGACGGCCCAAGGCCGACGCCCAGGAAGCGGTGTTCTTGGCGCCCGACCGCGCGGACGCCTCGACGACCACGACACCGGCCGACAGCGCGGCGATCAGCCGGTTCCGGGCCAGGAACGCATACCGGGTGGGCCGATATCCGGGCGGCATCTCCGAGACCAGGGCGCCCTGCCCGATCACCGCGTCCGCCAGCCGCGCGTTCGCCGAGGGATAGGGCTGATCGAGGCCGCTGGCCACGACGCCGAGCGTCAGACCGCGTGACCCGAGGGCTCCCCGGTGGGCGGCGGCGTCGATGCCGAACGCCAGCCCCGAGACGACCGGACGCCCCGCCGCGGCCACGTCGGCCGCGAGCGTCGCCGCCACCTGTTCCCCGTACGTGGTGCAGGCGCGCGCCCCCACCACCGCCACGCCGCCGGTCAGTGCGGGCAGCTCAGTGCCCCGCACCCAGAGGCCCAGCGGAGGGCCGGCCTGGCCCCCCACCGACACCCCGGCCAGGAGGTCGACCTCGGCGGGCCACTCGGAGTCGCCCGGGATGAGGAACCGGCTCCCGCATGCCGCCGTTGCGCGCGCGATCACGTCCGGGTCCACCGCCGCCGCCCGACGGCCCATCGCCGACGATTCCATCTCCGCGCGCAGCCCCTCCCAGACCGCTTCGGCTCCGACCGCCGCCACGGCTTCGGCCACCGCCGGCGAGCCCATGGCCCCCAACCCGCACAGCCCCATCCGGGCGCGGCGCTCCCCCACACTCACGCTGCCCCCCTCATGTCGCCCTGCCTGAGCTGCAATGCGGCCCTGACCTCCCGCTCGCCGACCCGGTCCCGCCCCGACAGATCCGCGAGTGTCCAGGCGAGCCTCAGGACCTTGTCGACGCCGCGGGCGCTGAGTGTGCCCCGTTGCAGCGCTGTGTTGAGGACCCCGAGGTCCGACGGCAGTGGCAGCTGCTGACGCAGGTACGACCCCGCCACTTCTCCGTTGGTGGTCCACGGGGTGCCGGCAAGGCGCCGCCGCTGCCGGTCGCGCGCCGCCACGACGCGCTGCAGCACCGCGGAGCTCGGTTCCGCGGCCTCCGAGCCCACCTCCATGAGCACCCGGTTGACCGACGACATCTGATGCTTGATGTCGATGCGGTCCAGGATGGGTCCGCTCAACCTCTCCTGGTAGCGGCGAACCTTCAGGGGGTCGCACGTGCAGTCCATGCCCGCCAGTCCATGGCGGCCGCAGGGGCACGGGTTCGCGGCCAGGACGAGCTGGAACCGAGCGGGGAACGTGGCGGAGTGCCGGGCGCGGCTCACCGTGATCGTGCCCTTCTCCAGGGGCGTGCGCAGGGCATCGAGCTTGGTGCCGAAGTCCGGGCACTCGTCCAGGAACAGCACCCCTCGGTGAGCCAACGAGATGGCCCCCGGCCGAAGCTCGCCGGTGCCGCCCCCCACCAGCGCCACCGGGGTGACGGAGTGGTGCGGGTCCGCGTAGGGGGGCCGCACCATCAGGCCGGTGAGCTGCCGCCCGGCCAGCGAGTGCACCGCGGAGACCTCCACGGCCTCCTCCTCGTCGAGATCCGGCAGGATCGACGGCAGCCGGGCGGCCATCATGGTCTTGCCCACGCCAGGCGCGCCGTGCAGGAACAGGTGGTGACGGCCGGCGGCGGCCACCTCCAGGGCGAACTTCCCGTCCTCGTGGCCGATGACCTCGGACAGGTCGGGGGCGAAACCGTCCGGCCCGTCGAAGGGCGGGGACGAGGCATCGGCCGCCTCGGTGGGGTTCGTCACCGGCTTCCCCGTCAGCAGGTCGATCACCTCCGCGAGGCGACCGGCACCCCACACCGTGACCCCGGACACCAGCGCGGCCTCGTCCTGCTGTCCGGCGGGGACGATGGCGCGCTCGAATCCCGCCTTCGCGGCCGCCAGCATGGCCGGCAGGACGCCGCGCACCTTGCGGATGCGCCCGTCCAGGCTCAGCTCCCCGATGAGCACGGTCCGAACCGAGGACACCAGTTCGACCTCCCGCTGGGCGATGAGGGCCGCGACGGCGACCGCCACGTCGTAGTGAGTGCCGCCCTTCGGGAGGCTCGCGGGCGACAGGTTGATCGTCACCAGGCCCGGCGGCCACTCGAGCCCCGTTGCCAGCACGGCCGCCCGGACCCGGGCCTTCGCCTCGCTGAGGGCCGCGTCCGGCAGGCCCACGAGCTGCACCCTCGGCAGCCCGCCACCGGTGGCGGCCTCCACCTCCACCGGGAAGCCGTCGATCCCCGACAGCGCCACCGACCAGACCCGTGGCCTCACCATTCGTCGATCCCCCGGGCGTAGCTCAGTTCGCACTCCCCGTCCCGCGGCCACAGCACCCCGACGGCGTCCACCCTGATCCGCGGGGGCCGCAACCGTCGCTCGCGCACGAACAAGGTACCCAGCCGCCGGAGCCGGCACGCCTTGGCGTAGGTGATGGTCTCCAGCGGAGCCCCGTAGCCGGTGCCCGAGCGGCTCTTGACCTCGACCACGACGAGCGTCCGGCCATCGGGCTCCACCGCCACGATGTCGATCTCGCCCTCACGGCAGCGCCAGTTCCTGGCGATCACTCGCCAGCCGCGCTCCTCGAGAAACTCGGCTGCCCGTTCCTCACCACGGCGCCCCAGCGCCTGCGTCGGTCTTTCCATCGTCGACCACCTCCGGACCCGTGATCGGCGGACGTGGCGTCCGTTTCCCGTTATCCACAGGAAACGGTGGGTGTCACTTGTTCTCGGGCACCTGGAGCTCGGAGTGGGCGATCTCCTCGATGGACACGTCGCGGAAGGTCAGGACCTTGGCCGACTTCACGAACCGTGCCGGGCGGTACATGTCCCAGACCCAGGCATCGCCCATGGACACCTCGTAGTAGACGTCACCGCCCTCGGTGCGCACCTTGAGATCCACCGCGTTGCAGAGGTAGAAGCGCCGCTCGGTCTCCACCGCGTAGGTGAAGATGCCGACCACGTCCTTGTATTCGCGATACAGGTCGAGCTCGAGCCGGCTCTCATACTGTTCAAGGTCTTCGGCGCTCATGGTCTTCTCACTCTAGCCGCTCGCACCACGTTGTCGAAGCACCAGCGGTGGATGTCGGACGGGCCGTGCAGGTCCAGCGCGGCCTGATGGACGGAGGTGCAGTATCCCTTGTGGACGGCGAAGCCGTACTCCGGGTAGGTGGCGTCGTGCGCCACCATGATGCGGTCCCGGGTGACCTTCGCGACGATCGACGCGGCGCTCACACAGGCCGCCACCTTGTCGCCCTTCCACATCGCCAGCCCCGGCACCCCGAGGCCGTCGACGGCGAATCCGTCGGTGAGGACGAAGTTGGGGGCCACATCCAGCCGGCCGACGGCGCGGCGCAGCCCCTGCAGATCCGCCTGGTGCATGCCCAGGGCGTCGCACTCACCCGCCTCCACGACCGCGACGGCCACGGCGACCGCCCGCGACATGATCTGACCGTGCAGCCGTTCGCGCGCCTCCGCGCTCAACACCTTGGAGTCGTCCAACCCGTCGATGGGGCGCCCCGGGTCGAGGATCACCGCGGCGGCCACCAGTGGCCCCGCGCACGCCCCACGGCCCGCCTCGTCGGCGCCGGCCACCGGCCCCAGCCCCGCCCGGACCAGCGCGCGCTCATAGCCGTACGGCCCGCGTCCCAGCCGGATCATCAGCAGCCGGGCTCCACGTGGATCAGCTCGGGCTCGGCGGGCGGTTCGCCGGTGGCGGCCGGTACCGTCGTGAAGGTCTCCGGCAGCGAGAACGTCGCGAGCCGGTCCAGCGGTGCCACGATGGCCACGGCAGCGCCCACCACGTTGTCGACGGGCACGAAGGCGCTCGCCCCGGGGTTGCGCGACACGTCAGCCAGGCGACACCGCGAGTCCGCCGACGCGTTGCGATGGTCGCCCATCACGAAGATCCGGTCTGCCGGCACGATGATCTCGAAGGGGACGCTGACGGCGGCGACCTGCACGCCGTTCTCGCTGTAGAGATACGGCGTCTCGTCGAGGACGGCGCCGTTGACCTCGATCCGCCCGTCGTCGGTGGTGCGCACCCGGTCCCCTGGCATCCCGATCACGCGCTTGATGAGGTGTTCGGTCCCCGAGTTGGGGAGCACACCGACGAACTCGAGGGCGATCTTGACCGGATTGGTCGTCGGCTCCGTCGCCCCCAACCAGTCGCCCGGATCCTCGAACACGACGACGTCACCACGCTGGAAGCCGCCGAACTTGGCCACCAGCACCCGGTCGTTGACCTGCAGCGTGTTCTCCATCGACCCCGAGGGGATCACGAACATCTGCCCGACGAAGCTGCGCAGGAGGGTGGCGATGACGACGGCGCCCACGAGGATGAGCACACCCTCGGTCACCCAGGAGAGAAGCCGACGCCCGACACTCGGACGCCCGGGCTCAGGCGGCCGCACGTCATCGGGGCGATCAGTGGTCGGTTCCACGAATGTTCAGTCCTTCGGCGGGGCGGCAACGCTGCCCCAGCATACCGCCCGAGCCCCGGCCCCGAACGCAGCGGACCGCCGGTGACGATGTCACCGGCGGTCCCACGACGCGGAGCGTGCGCTCAGTCGCGCTTCTCCTTGATCTTGGCGGCCTTACCGCGCAGCCCGCGCAGGTAGTACAGCTTGGCGCGACGGACGTCACCGCGGCGCTCGACCTCGATCTTCTCGATGATCGGGCTGTGCAGCGGGAACGTGCGCTCGACGCCGACACCGAAGCTCACCTTGCGGACCGTGAAGGCCTCCTGCACGCCACCGGCGGTGCGGGAGATGACGACGCCGGCGAACACCTGGACGCGCGAGCGGGTACCTTCGACGACCTTCACGTGCACCTTGACCGAGTCGCCGGGGCGGAAGTCGGGCAGGTCGTCGCGGAGAGCGGCCTTGTCGATCTCGAGGATCAGTTTGTTGGTCATGATCAGCCTTCCGTCAGTGCCACAGGTCACCGCGGGTAGTTCCTACCTGGGTCCGGCGCAGGCGTTCCCCCCATGGCAGGAGCTGCGTGGATCAGGGCTGCCCGGTTGCGGGCAACGACTTGTCATTATGGCAGACACCGGCCCGCGCATGAAATGCGGAGTGGGCTCCCGGGAACAGTCCCCGAGAGCCCACCCGTCAGATGTCGATGCGGACTCGCCTGGCGGCTCGTCCTGTACTCAATCTGAGTTCTCTCCGGCTACTGCCGGAGCGAACTCACTTCCCGTCGGCCTTGAACATCGCCGCGATGAGATCGCGGTTCAGCTTCGAGATCGACTCGAGCGGGATGCCCTTGGGGCACACCGCCGCGCATTCGCCGATGTTGGTGCAGTTGCCGAAGCCCTCTTCGTCGTGCTGCGCCACCATCGACTTCACGCGGCGGTAGCGCTCGGGCTGGCCCTGCGGCAGCATCGCCAGGTGCGTGATCTTCGCCGCCGTGAACAGCATCGCGGAGCTGTTCGGGCACGCCGCGACGCAGGCGCCGCAGCCGATGCACGTGGCGTTGTCGAACGCTTCGTCGGCCTCCCGCTTGGGGGCGGGGGTCGCGTGCGCGTCCGGCGCCGAGCCCGTGTTCGAGGAGATGAAGCCACCCGCCTGGATGATCCGGTCGAACGACGTGCGATCCACCGCGAGGTCCTTGATCACCGGGAACGCACCCGCACGCCAGGGCTCGATGTCGACGGTCGCGCCGTCGGCGAAGGAGCGCATGTGGAGCTGGCACGTCGTGGTGCGCACACCCTCCGGCGCGCCATGGGCGACACCGTTGATGACCACGCCACACATGCCGCAGATGCCCTCGCGGCAGTCGTGGTCGAACGCCACCGGCTCCTCGTTGCGGTTGGTGAGATTCTCGTTGAGAAGGTCAAGCATCTCCAGGAAGGACATGTCCTCGGACACGCCGTCCAGGTCGTACTCGACCATCCGGCCGGCAACCTCCGGGCCGGCCTGACGCCAGATACGTAGCTTGAGCTTCACTTGTAACTCCGTTGCTTCAGTTCGATTGCCTTGTAGTTCAGCGGCTCTCGGTGCAGCACGGGCTTGCCGCCCTCGCCGCCCCACTCCCAGGCCCCCACGTAGAGGAACTCGTCGTCGTGACGCAGCGCCTCGCCGTCCTCGGTCTGGGACTCACCGCGGAAGTGACCGCCACAGGACTCGCGGCGGTGCAGGGCGTCGATGCACATGAGCTCGCCCAGCTCGAAGAAGTCCGCGACGCGGCCGGCCCGCTCCAGCGCCTGGTTGAAGTCCTCGTTCACGCCGGTGACCCGGACGTTGGACCAGAACTCCTGCTTGAGCGCACGGATGAGACCGATGGCCTTCTTCAGACCCTCATCGGTGCGGTACATGCCGCAGTACTCCCACATGATGTTGCCCAGTTCCTTGTGGAACGAGTCCACCGAGCGGGTGCCCTGGATGCTCAGCAGCTTGTCGATACGGGCCTGTGCCGACTCCCGGGCCTCGACGACCGCGGGATGATCCTGACCGACCTTGTCGAACGGCGCGTCCGCGAGGTAGTCGTTGATCGTGTTGGGCAGGACGAAGTAGCCGTCCGCCAGGCCCTGCATCAGCGCCGAGGCACCGAGGCGGTTCGCGCCGTGATCGGAGAAGTTGGCCTCGCCGGTCACGTACAGGCCGGTGATCGACGACTGCAGGTCGTAGTCCACCCACAGGCCACCCATGGTGTAGTGCACCGCCGGGTAGATGCGCATCGGCACCTCGTACGGGTTCTCACCGGTGATCTGCTGGTACATGTCGAAGAGGTTGCCGTACTTGGCTTCCACGGCCTTCTGCCCGAGGCGCTTGATGGCATCGGAGAAGTCGAGGTACACGCCGCGGCGCACCTGACGCTCGACACCGTGCTCGTCGCGCTCCGTGACGGCCGGGCCGACGCCGCGGCCCTCGTCGCACATGTTCTTCGCCTGCCGCGACGCGATGTCGCGCGGGACCAGGTTGCCGAAGGACGGGTAGATCCGCTCCAGGTAGTAGTCGCGGTCCTCCTCGGCGATCTGCCGCGGATCCTTGGCGCAGTCCTCGGCCCGCTTCGGGACCCAGATGCGGCCGTCGTTGCGGAGCGACTCGGACATCAGCGTGAGCTTCGACTGCGTGTCGCCGTGCACCGGGATGCAGGTCGGGTGGATCTGCGTGTAGCAGGGGTTGCCGAAGTAGGCACCCTTGCGGTGCGCCCGCCAGGTGGCGGTCACGTTGCAGCCCATGGCGTTGGTGGACAGGAAGAAGACGTTGCCGTAGCCGCCGGTGGCGAGCACGACGGCGTCCGCGGTCCAGGTCTCGACCTTGCCGTTGACCATGTTGCGGGTCACGATGCCGCGGGCACGCCCGTCGACCAGGATCAGCTCGACCATCTCGTGGCGGGCGTACATCTTGACCGTTCCGGCCGCGATCTGACGCTCGAGCTGCTGGTAGACGCCGATCAGCAGCTGCTGACCCGTCTGGCCGCGGGCGTAGAAGGTGCGCTGCACCTGGACGCCGCCGAAGGACCGGGTGTCGAGCAGGCCGCCGTACTCGCGGGCGAAGGGGACGCCCTGCGCGACGCACTGGTCGATGATGTTGGCCGACACCTCGGCGAGCCGGTAGACGTTGGTCTCCCGGGCGCGGTAGTCGCCGCCCTTGACCGTGTCGTAGAACAGGCGGTGCGTGGAGTCGTTGTCGTTGCGGTAGTTCTTCGCCGCGTTGATGCCGCCCTGGGCCGCGATGGAGTGGGCCCGGCGCGGGCTGTCCTGGTAGCAGAAGTTGAGGACGTTGTAGCCGGCCTCACCCAGCGTCGCGGCCGCAGCGCCACCGGCGAGGCCGGTGCCGACGACGATGATGCTGAGCTTGCGGCGGTTCGCCGGGTTGACCAGGCGGGCCTGGAACTGGCGGGTCTGCCACACCTTGTCGATCGGCACACCCTGCGGTGCCTTGGTGTCGGCGATGTCCTGGCCGTCGACCCAGTAGTCGTTGACGGCCGCGGGGGTCGTGGTGGGTGCAGTCATCAGATACCAACTCCGAACAGAACGGCCAGCGGCATGATCATGAAGCCGACGAACAGGACGACCGCCACGATGATGGCCAGCACGTTGAGGATGCGGGCCGAGCGGCCGCTCGTGTTGCCGCCGAGGGTGACGAAGGCGCTCCAGAATCCGTGCCGGATGTGCATGCAGATGAGCACCATGCAGACGGCGTAGAGGAGCACCATCCACCAGAGGCTGAACGCGGCCAGCACCAGCGTGTGCGGCTCGTCCGCGTCCCCGCCGCTGACCGAACCGGGCACGATCGTGAACTGGATGAGGTGGAAGATCAGGAAGGCCGCGATGATGATGCCGCCCCAGCGCATGGTGCGCGAGGAGTACGTCTGCGCCTTCTTGCGGCTCGTCACGTACTTGTCACCGCGGTTCTTCAGCGTCCCGGCCGACAGCGACGCCGCGGCCCAGATGTGGAGGATGACGGACAGGACGAGGGCGAACCGGAAGATCCAGATGAACCACCCGGCCGGGAGGATCGGGTACAGGATCCCGCCGTCCTCGGTGGTCCCCTTGAGCCAGTGAGCGTAGTGATCGAAGGCCTCGGGACCGAGGAACATCTTCAGGTTGCCGTACATGTGCATGAGCAGGAACGCGATCATGATGAGTCCGGTCACCGCCATGATGACCTTCTTCACCACCGTCGAACGCAGCGCACGTTGATGAAGGGTGAGTGTTGTTGCCACGGGCGTCACTCTAGCCAACAGGACCCGCCAGAGGGCGGTGGGGTGACTTATCGAACCCGCGTTTCGCTAGGCTATTTACGTGCGTTTCTCGTCGCGAATATCGTCGCCGAGCAGATCCGGGCGGCGGGCACGGGTGCGTTCCAGCGCCTGTTCCGACCGCCACTGCGCCACCCGGCCGTGGTGGCCGCTGAGGAGGACCTCGGGGACCTCACGGCCCCGCCAGACGGGCGGCTTGGTGTAGTTGGGGTACTCCAGCAACTGGTCGTGCCCCGCGGAGTGCGACTCCTCCACCAGCGATTCCGGGTTGCCCAGGACCCCCGGCAGCAGCCTGACGACCGCCTCGATGATGGCCAGTGCCGCCACCTCCCCGCCGTTGAGGACGTAGTCGCCCAGCGACACCTCGACCAGTTCGTAGGCGTCTGCGCAGTGGTCGATGACCCGCTGGTCGATGCCCTCGTAGCGGCCGCACGCGAAGACGAGACGGGGGCGACCCGCCAGCTCGTAGGCCAGCTCCTGCGTGAACGGCCGGCCGGCCGGGGTGGGCACGACGACGGTCATGGGCAGGGGCGACGCCTGCTCCAGCGCGTCGAACGCCTCGCCCCACGGTTCGGGCTTCATGACCATGCCCGCGCCGCCGCCGTACGGGGTGTCGTCGACGGTGCGGTGGCGGTCGTGAGTCCAGTCCCGCAGGTCGTGGACCGCGACGTCGACGGTGCCGGCGTTGATGGCCTTGCCCACCAGGCTGAGCCCGAGGGGCGCGAAGTAGTCGGGGAAGATCGTGACGATGTCGAGCCTCATTCGTCGATGTCTTCCAGCAGTCCCCCGACGTCGGCCAACCTGACCACCCCTGCCGCGAGGTCGACCTCAGGCACGAGAGCCGCCACGAATGGGACGAGCCGCTCCTCGCCCGACGCCGTCGCGATCTGCAGCACGTCCTGCGCGGGCAGGTGCAGGACGTCCTCGACCCGACCGACCTCACGCCCCACATGGTCGAGGACCAGCAGCCCCACGAGCTGCCGGTCGAAGTACTCCTCCGGCTCGCTCGGCGACTCGTCGGCCGGCACGCGAGCGGTGAGGAGCGCCCCGGTGAGCGCCTCGACGGCGGTGCGGTCCGGATAGCCGACGAGCCCGACGACCAGCCGGCCGCGGTTCCACCGCACCCGCGAGACCTCGATCCGTCGGCCGTCGATGAAGAGCTCGGCCCCCTCGTGGAACCGGCGCCCGGGCTCGTCGGTGAGCACGTCGACGGCGATGTCGCCCTTGATGCCGTGGGCGCGCCCCAACCGCCCGACGGTGACCTCGATGAGCTCGCTCATCCCTTGACCTACCTCTCGTGGGGCGGAGCGCCCCGTGACGCGCGACGCCCCGGGCTCCGCAGGGGAACCCGGGGCGTCCGCGCGATGTTCAGCGCCGGCGCGGACGATCGACGTCCACGAAGTCGACGCGGATGCTCTCCTTGCCGGCGAGCGCCGTGATGACGGTCCGCAGGGCCTGCGCGGTGCGGCCCTGGCGCCCGATCACCTTGCCGACGTCGTCGGGGTGGACGCGGACCTCGAGGAGTCGACCTCGCCGCAGATCCTTGTCCTTGACGGTCACGTCGTCCGGATTCGACACGATTCCGGCGACGAGGTGCTCCAGCGCCTCGGCCAGCACGATCAGGCCTCTTCGGCCGGCGCCTCGGCGTCGTCGGCCGCGGGGGCCTCAGCCGTAGGAGCCTTCTCCGCCTCGGAGGCCTTCTTCTTGGCCTTCGAGATGGCCGGCGCGGTGGCGTCGGAGTCCTCGGCGAGAGCCTTCGCGAACTCGGCCTCACGGTCGCGGCGCGGGGGCTGCGGGTCGATGCCCGCCGGCGTGGTGTCGCCGGTGAACTTCTGCCAGTCACCGCTGCGCTTGAGGATCGCGACGACAGCCTCGGTGGGCTGCGCGCCCACGGACAGCCAGTACTGGGCGCGCTCCGAGTCCACGCGGATCACCGAGGGATCGTTCTTCGGGTGGTAGATGCCGATCTCTTCGATGGCCTTGCCGTCACGCTTGGCGCGCGAATCGATCACGATGATGCGGTAGTGGGGCGAGCGAATCTTGCCGAGTCGCTTCAGGCGAATCTTGGTTGCCACTGGTGTGGGATCTCCTGTACTGAGAGTCTGGTGCAGACGTTGAGCGATGGACATGCGCAGGCGCGTGGGGCACGCTGCACGTGAACCTGGGTCCCCTGCGTCCGGTTGAGAGGGCCCGGGCACAGAGATGCATCCGACATTGTGCCAGATGCCGCACCGGCGCCCAAACGCCGGCGCGGCCCGTCGCCTAGGATCACGGCGTGGACATCAGCGAGGCGGCGTTCGAGTCGCTGGTCGAGGAGGCGTTGGGGCAGCTGCCCGAGCAGCTCACCGTCGGCCTGGACAACCTCATCTTCGTCATCGAGGACGAGCCGGAGGACGGCTCGGACTCGCTCGGCTGGTACGAGGGGACGGCGCTGACCGAGCGTGACCAGTACGGCTACGGTCAGCTACCGGATCGCATCGTGCTGTTCCGAGGCCCCCTGACGCGCATGTGCCGCCACGAGGACCAGCTGTTCGAGGAGATCTGGGTCACGCTGCTGCACGAGCTCGGCCACTACCACGGCATCGAGGAGGACGCTCTCCACGAGCTGGGTTGGGGCTGAGTCAGCCGCAGACGGCCGGCAGCTGGCCCGCGAAGGCGAGCGGCTGTCCCCCGCCGCAGAAGGCTCCGCTGACCGCCGGCCGGGTGCCCTCGCGGGCGTCGACGGCGGGAGACTGGCCGAACGGGCGCTCGACACCCAGCCACGCCTCCCACATGTCCGGCGGCTGCACCGCCTCGACGCGCGTGTCGTCGGGATCCAGCCCGGCAGCCTCGGCGGCGTGCCGGAAGAAGTCCTCCCGGCCCATCACGCCGTCGATCAGGCCGAGCTCCTGCGCGCGTCGCGAGTCGTAGAGGTGCGCCCCGAGGGTGTCGCGGATGGCGTCCTCGGCGATGCCCCGGTGCTCCGCGACGTGAGAGACGAAGGCGTCGTACTCGTTGGCCAGCCCCTGCTGGTACACCGCCCGCTCCTCGTCGGTCATCGGACGGTACGGGTTGCCGAAGTCCTTGCCCTCGCCCGCGGTCAGGTACTCGGTGGTGATGCCGCCGGTGGTCGTCACGCCGCTCTCGAGCAGGCTGCCGCTGGTGGCGATCACGCCGTCGTAGTACACGAAGGGGCCGAAGATGACCCCGATGGATCCGACCATCGCCCCGTGGTCGGCGAGGATCTCGTCGGCGGGCGCGGTGGCGTACACGCCGCCGGAGGCGGACGTCGAGCTCACGTGCACCAGGACCGGGTTCCCGGTGCGCTCGCGGTAACGGACGATCGCGTCGCTGATCGCCCGCGACCCCGCGATGCTGCCACCCGGGGTGTTGACGAGCAGCACGACGCCCGAGGCGTCGTCGTCGCCGAGCGAGTCGATCTCGGAGGCCACCTCGTAGCCGTACGTGCCGGAGACCAGGAGCGAGCCGTCGGACGCGTCGGCCAGGATCGGTCCCGCCACCGGGACCGCCCGCAGCGTCTGGGACCCGTCGCCCCAGATGGTCGCCAGGCGCGTGGTGGCGGAGCCCGCGGCGGTGCCGACCAGCGTCAGCGAGCTCGCGATCAGGAGCGCGCCCAGCGCCAGCGAGCTGACCAGGATCGCCACGCCGAGCCCGAGGCCGATGCCGGTGCCCAGACCGAAGCCGTGCCCGAAGCCTCCTGCGGGCCGTGCCGCGGCGGGCGCCGGCGCGGAGACAGGTTCCATCCTGCCGGGGCCGGGCGGGGGCAGGTCGGGCGAGCGCTCGCCCACGGACGGCGGCGGGAAGGCGGGCTGCTGATCGGTCATCGGGTCCTCCTGCTGGTCGACGCGCCCACCCTAGCCGGAGGCAGGTCCGCCGCCGGAGGTCAGCCGATGACGCGGCCGCGGAGCACCAGGGCCCGCGGGCGGCGCAGCGTGCTGAGGTCCTGGCGCGGGTCGGCGTCGAGGACGATGAGGTCGGCGCTCGCCCCGGGGGTCAGGGAGTCGGCACCGAGCCAGGTCCGCGCGCGCCAGCTCGCCGCGCCCAAGGCGTAGTCGGCGCCGGCGATCGCGGCCAGTTCGTCGATCTCGTCGCGGATCCGGCCGTGCTCGACGACCGTCCCGGCGTCAGTACCGGCGTAGACGGGCACACCCGCCTCGATGGCGGCCCCGATGGTGCGGTGGCGGCGCTCGTAGAGGTCCATCATGTGCGTGAAGTAGCGGGGGAACTTCTCCTGCGCCGGGGCGGCGTAGGCGGGGAAGTTGTCCAGGTTGATCAGCGTCGGCACCAGCGCGGTGCCGCGGGCGGCCATGTCGGCGATGCCCTCGTCCGACAGTCCGGTGCCGTGTTCGATGCAGTCGATGCCGGCGGCGACGAGTGCGTGCACCGCCTGCTCCCCGAAGCAGTGCGCCGTGACCCGGGCGCCCTCCTCGTGCGCCACGGCGATCGCCTGCGCCGCGACGTCGGCGGGCCACAGCGGAGCCAGGTCACCGACGCCCCGGTCGATCCAGTCCCCCACCAGCTTGACCCAGCCGTCGCCGGACCGCGCCTCGTGGCGCACCTGGTCGACGAGCTGCTCCGGCTCCACCTCGGCGCCCAGGTGACGGATGTACCGCTTGGGCCGGGCGACGTGCCGGCCGGCGCGGAGGAGCCGCGGCAGCGCCGCGTCCTGCTGCACCCACCGGGTGTCCGACGGCGATCCGGCGTCGCGGATCAGCATCGTGCCCGCGGCGAGGTCGGCTCGGGCCTGCTGCAGGGTGCGGTCGTGGCTGACCCCGCCCTCCGGCCCCAGGCCGATGTGGCAGTGGGCGTCGACGAGCCCCGGCAGGACCCAGCACCCCTCCGCGAGGGTCTCCGCGCCGGACACGGGTTCGTCGGTCAGGAGCCCGCCGTCGATCCAGAGCTCCCGCGGCTCGTCGTCGGGCAGGAACACTCCAGCGATGCGCAGGGCCATGGATGTCTCCTGGTCAGAACTTGGGCTTGTTGGCGTCGAACATCTTCTGCAGCTCCGGGGGCAGCTGGAACTCGTCCAGTGACTGCGGGGCGGGGGCGGCGGGCCGGGCCGACGGCTGGCTGCGCACGCCCTTGGGCCCCTTGCGCTGCTGCTTCTTCGGCTGCTTCTTCTGCGGCGCGCGCCGTCCGCCCATGCCCGGCATCCCCGGCATGCCGGGCATGCCCCCGCCGGCCATGGCCTCCATCATCTTGCGGGCCTCGACGAACCGGGTGACGAGCTTGTTGACCTCCGACACCTGGACGCCGGCGCCCTTGGCGATGCGAGCGCGGCGGGATCCGTTGAGGACCGACACGTCGTCGCGTTCGGCCGGGGTCATGGAGTAGATGATCGCCTCGATCCGGTCGATCTCCTTCTCGTCGATCTCGTTGATGGCGTCCTTGAACTGGCCGGCGCCCGGCAGCATGCCGAGGATCTTCGACATCGGCCCCATCTTGCGCAGCTGCTGCATCTGCGACAGGAAGTCCTGCAGGCCGAACTTGCCGCGCCCCATGAGCTTCTCGGCGGCCGCGCGCGACTGCTCTGCATCGAAGGTCTTCTCGGCCTGCTCGATCAGGGTGAGCACGTCGCCCATGCCGAGGATGCGTGACGCCATCCGGTCCGGGTGGAAGCGGTCGAAGTCGCCCAGCGCCTCGCCGCTCGAGGCGAACATGATGGGTTTGCCCAGAACGCGCGCGATGGAGAGCGCCGCGCCGCCGCGGGCGTCGCCGTCGAGCTTGGTGAGCACGACCCCGTCGACCCCGACCCCCTCGTCGAAGGCCTTGGCGGTGTTGACGGCGTCCTGGCCGATCATGGCGTCGACGACGAACAGCGTCTCGTGTGGGCGGACCGCGGCCTTGATGTCCGCGGCCTGCTGCATGAGCTCCTCGTCGATGCCCAGACGGCCCGCGGTGTCGACGATGACGACGTCGTACAGCTTGGCCGACGCGTGCGCGATGGCACGGCGGGCCACGTCGACCGGGTCACCGACGCCGTTGCCGGGTTCGGGGGCGAAGACGTGCACACCGGCGCGCTCGCCGACGATCTGCAGCTGGTTGACGGCGTTGGGCCGCTGCAGGTCCGCGGCCACGAGCAGCGGAGCGTGCTTCTCGGCCTTCAGCCAGCGGGCCAGCTTGCCGGCCAGGGTCGTCTTGCCCGCTCCCTGGAGGCCGGCGAGCATGATGACCGTGGGCGGCTGCTTGGCGAAGCGGACCGCGCGCGCCTCACCCCCGAGGATCGAGATGAGTTCCTCGTGAACGAACTTGATGACCTGCTGCGACGGGTTGAGCGCCTTGGAGAGCTCGGCCTCCATCGCCCGGCCCTTCACTGCCGCGACGAACTCCTTGACCACGCCAAGGTTGACGTCGGCCTCGAGCAGCGCGATGCGGATCTCCCGCATAGTGGCGTCGATGTCCGCCTCGGTGAGCCGGCCCTTGGCCCGCAGGCCCTTGAACACCGACGACAACCGGTCCTGCAGCGTGTCGAACACTGTTTGAGCCCTTCACCAGACGACTGAACCGCACCAGGATACCGGGGATCGGACCCGCCTCCGCGCGGGCGGCACGGCTACCGATAGGCTCCTGACACACTCGCCCGATGACTGCGAAAGGAACCGCCCGCATGAGGATCGGCATCCCCGACGAGGCCCCCGAGACCCGGGCTGCGGCCACACCGGCCACCGTGACGGCTTTGTTGACCCTCGGCTACGACGTCGTCGTCCAGGCCGGCGCGGGGGCGCGGTCCTCGTTCCCCGACCACGCGTATCGCGACGCGGGAGCCGCGATCGGCACCGCCGACGACGTGTGGTCCAGCGATGTCGTGGCGATGGTCGGCGAGCCCTCACCTGCCCAGCAGGCGCTCATGCGCCCCGGTCAGGTCCTCATCGGGTTCCTGCACCCGCGGTCGGACACCGCGCTCATCGAGGCGTTGGCGGCGCGGGGCGTCACGGCGCTGTCGATGGACATGGTGCCGCGCATCTCCCGCGCCCAGTCACTCGACGCACTCAGCTCCATGGCCAACATCGCCGGCTACCGAGCCGTCATCGAGGCAGGGCACGCCTTCGGCCGGTTCTTCACGGGCCAGGTGACCGCGGCCGGCAAGGTGCCGCCCGCCAAGGTGTTCGTCATCGGCACCGGCGTCGCGGGGCTCGCCGCCATCGGCGCCGCCGGCGGCCTCGGCGCCGAGGTGACCGCCACCGACGTCCGCCCCGAGACCGCCGAGCAGGTCGAATCGATGGGTGCGAAGTTCGTCAAGGTCGCCGAGGTGGAGGAGGTGCGCTCCTCCGACGGCTACGCGCGCGACACGTCCGCGGACTACGCGGCCAAGGCCGCGGAGCTCTACGCCAGGCAGGCGGCCACCGTCGACATCATCATCACCACCGCCGCGATCCCGGGCCGCCCGTCGCCCAAGCTCATCACGGCGGAGATGGTCGAGTCCATGAGGCCCGGCAGCGTCATCGTCGACCTGGCCGCGGCCGGCGGCGGCAACTGCGTCCTCACACGGCCGGGCGAGACCTACACCACCGACGGCGGCGTCACGATCGTCGGCTACACGGACCTCGCGAGCCGACTGCCCGGCCAGGCCTCCCAGCTGTACGGCACCAACATCGTCAACCTGCTCAAACTGCTCACCCCCGACAAGGACGGCGAGCTGCGACTCGACTTCGACGACGTCGTGCACCGCCAGATGACCGTCGTGCGCGACGGAGAGGTGACGTTCCCGCCACCCCCCATCGAGGTGTCCGTGGCGCCCGCTGCCGCAGCCGCCCCGGCCCCCGTCGCCATCTCCACCGCCGCCGCGCCACCGGACCAGTGGGCGCGCTTCCGGATGGTGTTGATGCTGGTGGCCGGTTGGCTGCTGCTGTCGCTGCTGCTGCCCGGCGGTTTCCTGTCCAGCATCCTGGTCTTCGGACTGGCGATGGTCGTGGGCTACTACGTCATCTGGGGCGTCGAGCCCGCCCTCTACACGCCGCTGATGAGCGTGTCCAACGCGGTGTCCGGCATCACGATCGTCGGCGCCATCACCCAGCTCACGTCCCCCCTGCTGTCCGTGCAGATCATCGCCTTCGTCGCCATCGTCCTGGCCGGCATCAACTGCGTGGGCGGCTTCGCCATCACCAACCGCATGCTCGCCATGTTCAAGAGGAGCTGAACCCATGCTCGACAACATCGTGTTCGGCGGCTACATCGCGGCCGCGCTCCTGTTCATCCTCAGCATCGTCGGGCTCGGCAAGCAGGAGACGGCCCGCAGCGGCAACGCCTTCGGCATCGCCGGCATGACGCTCGCGGTGCTCGCCACGGTCATCCACACCTTCACGCGCGAGTGGAACACGGTCGGCTTCGTCCTGCTCCTGGTCGCGCTCGCCATCGCCTTCACCGTCGGGCTCCTGTACTCCACGCGGGTCGCCATGACCGGCCTGCCCGGGCTCGTGGCGCTGTTCAACGCGTTCGGCGGCCAGGCGTCCGCCGCGGTGGGCATCAACTCCGCGCTGCAGGTCGAGAGCTACCCGGTCGTCAGCGACCAGATCGTCCACGGTGTGACGGTGTGGGCCGCGGTGGTCGTGGGCGCCCTGACGTTCTCCGGCTCCATCGTCGCGTTCGGCAAGCTGGGCGGGCGGATCACGTCGCGCCCCGTCGTCCTGAGCGCCCGCTGGCTGGTGATGGGACTCCTCGGCGTGGGCCTGGTCGGCTCGCTCGCGTGGTACCTGGCCGCCCCGAACATCTGGCCACTGGTCATCGCGCACGTCCTCGGCTACGTGTTCGGCATCCTCATGGTCCTCGCGATCGGCGGCGCGGACATGCCCGTGGTCGTCAGCTTCCTCAACTCCTTCTCGGGCTGGGCAGGGGCGCTGTCCGGCTTCGCGATCGGCTCGGACCTCCTCGTCGTGGCCGGCACGATCGTCGGCATGTCCGGCATCATCCTGTCGATCGTCATGGCGCGCGGCATGAACCGCTCGATCGCCAACGTGCTCCTCGGCGGGTTCGGCACGGCCGACTCGACCGGCGCCGCCGTCGCGATGCTCGACGCGGACGGCAACCCGCTGCAGGCGGTCAGCGCCGGCGCCGACGAGGTGGCGGGCTGGCTACGGGACGCCGACTCCGTCATCATCGCGCCCGGCTACGGCATGGCCGTGGCACAGGCGCAGCACCCGGTCGCGGAACTCACGCGACGCCTCATCGCGCAGGGCAAGACCGTGCGGTTCGCGATCCACCCGGTCGCGGGCCGGCTGCCCGGCCACATGAACGTCCTGCTGGCCGAGGCCCGGGTGCCCTACGACATCGTCCTGGAGATGGACGAGATCAACGACGACTTCCCCCGCACCGACGTCGTGCTCGTCATCGGCGCCAACGACACCGTCAACCCGGCCGCGATGGAGGCGGGCTCGCCCATCTCGGGTATGCCGGTCCTCCACGTGTGGGAGTCGCGGCAGGTGGTGGTGTTCAAGCGCTCCATGGCGGCCGGCTACTCGGGTGTCGAGAACCCGCTGTTCGTCCGCGAGAACACCGCGATGCTGTTCGGCGACGCCAAGGCCAGCGCCGAGGCGCTCGTCCACGCGGTGGGGGCACCGGCGTCGGTCTGAGCTCTCAGCGGCCGGCCGGCAGCGCCACGCGCAGCACCCACTCGCCGTCGTCGGGGCCGACGGCGAAGCGCCCGCCCAGCAGGTCGACGCGCTCGCGGATCCCCGCCAGGCCGTAGCCGAGGGACAGTCGCGACAGGCGACGCCGCGCGGGGATCGCGCTGCTCATGCGCAGGATGACCTCGTCGCCCAACACCTCGACGGTGATGGCGCACGCGCCGTCGCGGCTGGCGTAGCGCAGGACGTTGGTGACGCCCTCCTGCATGACCCGGGTGAGGGTGCGCAGCGTGGGCGCCGGTAGCTCGTCGGCGGCCGCATCCACGGAGACCGACGCCGTGAACCCGTTGTCGCGGAGGGTCTGGCTCAGGACGTCGACGACCGTCGTGGGCGTGACGAGCGCGGCGCCGTCGGCTCCGCCCTCTCCCCCGGCCATGATGCGGCCGAGGAGCTCCATCTCCTCCTCCGCACCGGTGATGGACCGGCGCATCCGGTCCAGCGCTGTGCGCAGCTCGACCGGGTCGTCACTGTCGCCGAAGGCCATGCACTGGAGGGTGGCGACGGAGAGGTGGTGCGCGACCACGTCGTGCAGCTCGCGCGCCAGCAGGTTGCGCTCCTCGGTGCGGATGCGTTCCGCCGTGGCCTGCAGCGCCCTCATCTCCGTCAGGTGCCGGCGGCGCGACATCAGGAAGTGCCGGGCGGCCACCATCGTCGGCAGCGCCACCAGGACGATCGCCGCGACCAGCGCCCGCTCCCGCACGGCCCCGACGTCGACGGCGGTCGCCATGAGCAGCGCGACGGAGGCCGCGGCGCCCAGGAGGCCCGCCGCCCAGCGCTTGGTGACCCTGGCAGCCTGCAGGCAGGCCACCAGGAGCAGCGCCAGAAGCGCCAGGTCGTCGGAGTGCGGCGTGAAGAGCATCCCCAGGGTCGCGGCCACCGCGGGAAGTGTGCCCACCACGGGCCACCAGAGCAGCAGGCCCGCCGCGGTGAAGCCGGCAAGTTCCCAGGCGAGGTCCCAGCGGATCTCGCCGGCCATCAGCGCGCCGGGGAGTTGGGCGCCCGCCGTGAGGCCGCCCATGGTCAGCGCCATGGTCAGCACGCCGCGCAGCGTCGCCATCGACAGCCACTGCTGCCAGGCGGGTTCCGCGGCCGGTGTCTCGCGGTCCATGGCAGCGTCGAGGGCGGGCGGCACCTCCATGCGCAGCGTCCGCTTGCCGGCGCGGATCTGGGTCCGCAGGATGCCGCCGAGGGCGTCGACGCGTTGGCCGAGCCGGTCCAGGCGCCGCTCCTGCTCCGGGTCCGGGACCAGCTCGGCCGGGTAGGCGGCGTCGAGCAGCACCCACCCGCGGCGGCGCTCAGCGGTGACGGTGACGGCCGTGCGCCCGTCGGTGGGCGGCTCCTCGGCCAGCGCCGCCAGGACAACCTCTTCCAAGGCCTTGACGACGGTGGCCTGCGTGACCCGGCTGAGTCCGTCGAGATCAGCCGGGAGGTCCATCGCCGTGGACATCCCGCGGGCCGCGAGGCGCTGCTCCGAGCGGCGCGCCATGTCCGACACGGTCGGCCCGGCGATGGACTCGTCGTGTCCGCTGGCGGTCGCGTCCTCGCGGAGCATCCCCACCAGCGCGCGGACCTCGCCCAACGCCCTCAGGCAGGCGTCGTTGATCGCCTGGATGGCGCCGCGGAGGGTCGCGGGATCGGTCACGGGCGCGGACTCCTCGAGCACCCGCCGGCTCTCGGCGAGCCCCACGGTGATGAGCGTGCGGAGTTCTCCGCCCAGCCGGGCGCGCTCCTCGGCTCGGATGCGCGACGTGTCGTCCTCCATGACGAGGATGCGCCCCTGGCCACGACGCCGGGCCAGCAGCATGCCCCGCAGCAGGCCCCCCGCCAGCAACCCGGGGACCATGAAAGCCAGATAGGCGGCCCCCACGTCCCAGGCCATATCGCTCTGCAAGACCCGCGCGAGCGCGTAGGTTCCCAATCCACCTAGGACGAATAAGACTTCGAGTGGTCTGGATGCAGCCATGAAGGCGGCCGGCAGGACAAGACTGATGATGAGATCCGCTTCCATGGTGCCGAAGGCGAGAGTCATCAGAAGCGGGACAGCGGCAAGCGCCAGTCCTACACGGGGTCGCCATAAGGCTGTGACGCAGGCGAGCGCCTCGATGACCTGCGCAAGAGGCGATACCGCGGTATGCCATCCTGCCCTGTCCCATTCGATGACGTTGCCAAGCGCCCCGAAGAGGATCGTGGTCGCCAGAACCAAGCGCGACACGTTGAGGAGGTCGGTCGAAGCCCGCTGAGACAGCGAGACGCCGGAACGAGCCTTGTCAGCTCTGTCCCGGCGCAGCGTGGAAGTGTTCAGAGTCGGAAGATCAGCGGGGGTGGCAGATCGCGAGCCACGGGAAGATCGGGCAGAAGAAGTTCGTGTCCTCGGTCACCGTGACGGTGCCACCCACGGGCTGCGGGGCTGCCGTCTTCGGGGCCGCGACAGCGGACGGGGCGATGGCGACGGCGAGGATGAGACCTGCGACGAGCGAGCGGACCTTCATGGCAATCCTTCGGGGAAGAAAATAGTGGTGTGCAATACAACTAATACCGGCCCCCGCGGCACCAGATATTAACTTTCGGCCAGACTTTTCCCAGAGCCCTGTAACTATACCGCTGTCAAACCCAGTTAGGGTACTCACATGAACAGTCCGTGCCGTCTCCTCGTGGTCGACGACGACCCGATGGTCCGCGAGGCCTATCGCATCTTCTTCGCCCGCAATGCCGGCTATCAGGTCGTCGGCGAGGCCAGGGACGGCAACGAGGCGGTGCAGGCCTGGCGGACGCACCGTCCGGACGTGACCCTCATGGATCTCCAGATGCCCGAGAAGTCCGGGGTCGACGCGACGCGTGAGATCTGCGGCCAGTGGCCTGAGGCCTGCGTCGTGGCGCTGACGACGTTCGGGACCCGCGAGTACATCGTCGCGGCGCTGCGCGCGGGGGCCTCGGGGTACCTGCTCAAGGATGCGGGCGGTCCCGCGCTCATCGCCGGGATCCAGCAGGCGTTGGCCGGCGAGATGCCACTGTCGGCGGCGGTGCGCCGCGAGTTGGTGTCCAACGTCCTGGACACACCTGAGCCCACCCGGCAGACGCCCCCAGATCCCGGGCTGGCTCCCCGCGAGAAGGAACTGCTGCGGTGGCTGGCCCAAGGCCTGACCAACCAGCAGATCGGCGCGAAGATGTTCGTCTCGGAGGGCACGGTCAAGCAGTACCTGTCGCATATCGGCGACAAGATGGGCCTGAAGTCGAGGACTCAGATCCTGGTGCGGGCAATTCAGCTCGGCATCGTGGATCCGACCGAGATGGACCCCGTCACGGGTCGCTGACCTCAGCGGCGCGACACCGTCGCCGCGACACCGAACGCCCCCACGGCGAGCAGCCCCAGCCAGGCCATCGCCGCGCTGACGCTCCCCCACGAGCCGTCCGGGACCCCTGACGGGCCGCAGATCGCCGTCGGGACGGCCGACCTGAGCAGCAGCGGCCGGGCGGCGGGGACGCCTGAGAGCAGGGGCTCGACGACGAGGGGCCACCCCAGCACCACCGCCATGGTCGGTCCGGTCCGGCGAAGGACCGACGCTACCGCCACGGCCACGACCACCACGAACACCGCCACCACCGCGGCACGCGCCACCATGGGCGCCGCGGACATCGTCCCGAGACCCTCCTGGCGATCGCCGGGCGTGACCACGGCCACGACCACCACGGACAGGAGCGCCGCGAGCGCGGCCGCCACGGACGACACGAGGGCGTGCACGGTCATCGGGGCCAGGACCCAGCGCCATCCCGACGGTTGGAGGAGCCGGGCCACATCATGGGTGCCGGTCGAGTACTCGCGGCTGACGGACCAGGCCGCGGCGACCGCCAGCCCCAGGACGCCGACGCCCGTGAGCGGGACCATCGCGGACGAGTCCGACGCGGGTGGCAGCGCGGGGTCCGTCGCGACGGCCAGCGCGTGCCGGAGCGGAAGCACGAGGCCAGCCACGGCCAGCACCAGCACTGCCGGGACCCACCCCCGGATTCCTACGAACCTGATGCGCTCCGCGTTCGTCGCGGCAGTGATCACCGCATCCCGCCGCCAGCGAGCACAGCGACACGCGGCACAGCGCCTCCCGCGAGGCGGGCCAGGGTGTCGGCGAGACCGTCGTCGGTCTCGACCATGCTGAGGACTCCGAAGCCGACGGCCGCCTCGTTGATCCGCTGCGCCGAGAGTCCCGACACCTCGAGCGACACGCCGTCGTCGGTGAGCCGGGGGGTGACATCGGCGCCCATGCTCTGCAGGAGGTCGAACAGCTCCCCCTGGCGCTCTGCGCGCAGGACGACGGTGGGGCGGGCCTGGGCCCGCAGTGCCGCGGCGTCCTCGTCGGCGACGATGCGCCCGTGGCCGAGCACGACCACCCGGTCCGCGACCGCGGCCAGCCTGCCGAGCGAGTCCCCGGTCACGAGGACCGCCTTGCCGCGGGCGGCCAGCCGGCGGAGCACCTGGCGCAGCCAGAGCGCGTCGAGTCCGTCGAGATGCCGCAGCGGGTCATCGAGGACGTAGTGGTCGGGGTCCCCGAGCATGGCCGACGCCACGCCCAGCCGGACGCGGAGGGCGGGGGTGAAGTCGCGCACCTTGATCCCCGCGACGCTACCCAGCCCGACCATCTCCAGCAGGTCGTCGACCCGCCGGGACGGCAGCGCCGAGCCCGCGGCCATCCACCGCAGGTGATCGCGGGCGGTACGGGCCGGATGGGCCGGCGCCCCGGCCAGCAGGGTACCCATGGCGGTGAGCGGGGAGTCCAGTGATCCGTACGGGGCGCCGTCGATGAGGGCGGATCCGGTGCCGGCGCGGTCCAGTCCGACGATCGCGCGGACCAGCGAAGTGGCCTCGGCGGCGACGGGGCTGACCACCGCGGTGACCTGGCCCGCGGCGACGCGCAGGCTCACGCGATCCAGCACGGGGCGGCGCCCGTGGGTCGTCGAGAGGTCGCGCACGTCGATCACGTCCCGATCCTGCCTCGCGACGGCGCGGCGACGCCACGCGAAGGGGCCGGATCGGCCGGATCCTGGAAGAAAGTTAGGCGCTCACTCGCCCAGAATGCCCGCGACGAAGCCTTCGGGGTCGAACGGGGCCAGATCGTCCGGGCCCTCCCCCAGCCCGACGAGCTTGACCGGCACGCCCAGCTCTCGCTGGACCTGGATGACGATGCCGCCCTTGGCGGAGCCGTCCAGCTTCGTCAGCACGATGCCCGTGACATCGACGACCTCGGAGAAGATGCGCGCCTGCGTCATGCCGTTCTGGCCGGTGGTGGCGTCGAGGACCAGCAGGACCTCGCTGACCGCCGCCTTCTTCTCGATGACGCGCTTGACCTTGCCGAGCTCGTCCATGAGCCCGGTCTTGGTGTGCAGGCGGCCGGCGGTGTCGACGATGACGACGTCGACGCCCTCCGCCGCACCCTGTGCGACGGCGTCGAAGGCCACCGAGGCCGGGTCTCCGGCCTCGGGACCGCGGACGGTGTGGACGCCGACCCGTTCGCCCCAGGTGGCCAGCTGCTCGGTGGCGGCGGCGCGGAAGGTGTCGGCGGCGCCGAGCAGGACGCTGCGCCCCTCCGCGACGAGCACGCGGGCGAGCTTGCCCACCGTCGTCGTCTTGCCGGTGCCGTTGACTCCGACCACCAGCACGACCGCCGGCAGCCCGTCCGCGGACGGCGTGAGGTTGAGTGAACGGTCGAGGTGCGGATCGACGAGGGCGAGGAGTTCCTCGTGCAGGATGCGGCGGGCCTCCGCGGGATCGGCGACCCCGTCGACGGCGAACCGCCGGCGGAGCGCGCCGGTCAGCTCCGTGGTGGGGCCGACGCCCAGATCCGATGTGATGAGGGTGGTTTCGAAGTCGTCCCACGTCTCCTCGTCCAAGCGGTCCACCGAGAGGAGGTCGGCCAGCGCGCGGGCGAGGGCGTTGTTGCTGCCGGCGAGGCGCCGACGCAGGCGCGCCCACCGTGAGGTCGCGGACTCGGGACGCTCGATGACGGCGGCCGGCGGTGCCGCGACGTCCGGAGCGCCGGCCGGGGGGACGGCTTCGGCGTAGGTGGGCTCCGCAGGCTCAGGGGTGACGGGCGGTACGACGACCTCGCCGCCCGGCTCACGCGGCTCGAGTTCGGGCCGCTCCTCGTGCTCCAGTTGGCGACGACGGTCGACCGCGACCACGATGCCTGCGATGAGGATCGCCACTCCGACGATCGCGATGATGACCCAGAAGAACCACTCCACGCGGTCATCCTAGCCGTCGGCCGCGGGGCGGCCGATCCGGCGGTCAGGGCGTGCGCTGATCCAGCCGCTCGAGGAACTTCGGCACCACGCCGCGACCTTCGAGGTGCCGGGCGGCCGCGCTCACGAGGCGCTGCCAGGCGGGGTGCTTGACGGTGAGCCGCCCGGACGACTCCGCCACGACGGCGAGGAGGACGGCGGCGATGAGGACGACGGAGAGGACAGCGAAGACTGCGACCAGCACGGACGTGCCCTTTCTTCGGCGGGGAAGCTGTTCCCATGGTGCCGCAGGACGGGGCGGGCGGCGAAATCTCCCCCGGCGAGTCTCAGCGTTCGTGGAGCCGCTGCGACACCACCGTCGAGATCCCGTCCCCGCGCATGGTGACGCCGTACAGCGAGTCGGCGATCTCCATGGTCCGCTTCTGGTGCGTGATGACGATGAGCTGCGAGGACGCGCGGAGCTCCTCGTAGATCGACAGCAGCCGCCCGAGGTTGGCGTCGTCGAGGGCGGCCTCGACCTCGTCGAGGATGTAGAACGGGCTGGGACGGGCGATGAACAACGCCACCAGGAACGCCACAGCGACCAGAGACCGTTCGCCGCCCGAGAGCAGCGACAGCCGCTTGACCTGCTTGCCCGCCGGGCGCGCCTCGACGTCGACACCGGTCGTCAGCCAGTCGCCCGGGTCCGTGAGGACCAGGCGCCCCTCGCCGCCGGGGAAGAGACGGCTGAACACGTCGCGGAAGCTGGCCTCCACGTCCCGGTACGCGGCCTCGAACACCTCCTGGACGCGGCGGTCGACCTCTTCGACGATGTCCAGCAGGTCCGCCCGGGTCCGTTTGAGGTCGTCGAGCTGCTCCGCCAGGAACTGGTGCCGGGCGGTCATGGCCTCGAACTCCTCGAGGGCCAACGGGTTCACCCGGCCCAGCACCGCGAGGTTGCGCTCCGCCGCGCGGAGCCTGGCGGTCTGCTGGGCCCGGTCGTAGGCGACCGGCGGGGGCTGCTCGTCGTCCTCGGTGAGGGCCGAGCCGTCGGGACGGGTGAGGACGGGGATGCTGCGGTCGGGGCCGTACTCAGCGACGAGGTCGTCGGCCTCCATCCCCAGGTCGTGCAGCGCGCGGTCGGCGAGCTGTTCCACCCGCATGCGCAGCTCGATCCTGACCATCTCGTCGCGGTGGGCGCCGCGCACGATCTCGTCGAGACGGGCGGCGGCGGCCTTCGCGGTGTGGCGGGCCCGGGTGGTGGCGCTCTCCGCCTCGCGCCTGGCCTGATCGGCCGCCTCCCGCGCCGCCGATGCCAGCCGGCGCGCGGTGTCGACCCGTTCGGCCAGCACCTGCGCCGCCCGGTGCACCGCCGCGGCCACCTCGGCCTCGCGGCGTAGCTGTTCGGCCCTGGCGCGCGCCTTGGCCCGGCTCTGCCGTTCGTGCTGCGCCGCGCGGGCGAGGGAGTCCGCCCGGCCGGCGATCGCCTTGACCTGCTCCTCCGCCGTGCGCAGCGCCAGCCGGGCCTCCATCTCGGCCTGTCGTGCCCGGCGGGCCTCGGCCGCCTTGTCGTCGCGCTCGGCCGGGTCCGGCTCGGTGTCGTCGCCCTCGGCAGCCGCCGCCTCGAGCCGCGCGGTCAGCTCGGCCAGCTGCTCCTCATCGCGGGTGCGCGCCGCGCGCGCCGTCTCCATGGCCTCGGCCAACCGCTCGGCCTCCCGCCTGGCCGTCGCCTGGGTCTGGCGGTGCGCGTTGAGCTGCTCCGCCACCGCGGCCAGTTCGGCGTCGGAGGCGTGCAACGCGCTCAGCGCCTCACTCTCCCCGCGCTTCGCCTCCGCCAGCCTCGCCGCGATCTCCTGGGCCCGGAATCGCTGTCGCTCGGCCTCCTGCCGCGACTCCTCCAGGTCGTCGCGGGCCTCCGCGAGCTGCGCCTGTACCTCCAGCAGCGACGGCGCGGCGGCGGACCCGCCCTCGACCAGCCAGGCGGAGAACAGATCCCCGTCGCGGGTGACGGCCACGGCGTGCGGGTGCCGCGACACCACGCGCGTGGCCTCGTCCGCCGTCTCCACGGCGACGGCGGCGCCCAGCAGCCGGTCCAGCGCACCCGCAAGATGGTCGGGGGCGCGGACGAGGTCCAGCAGGCTGGTTCCGTCGCCGGGAATCTCGACGGCGTGACGCGGCGCCCCGGACACCAGCAGCGGGGCACGTCCCAGCTCCGAGTCGGCCAGGAACCGCGAGGCTTTCACGGCACCGTCGAGGGAGTGCACGACGACGGCCTCGGCCATCCCGCGCAGCGCGGCCGCGGCGGCGGCCTCCCAGCCCGCCTCGACCTCCAGGAGGTCGCTCAGCCGGCCGACGACGTCGTCGTGCCCGGCGTCGAGCAGGTCCGCGGTGCCGTCCTTGCGGCGTGTCAGCAGGTCCAACGCCTCGATCCGGGCCTCCAGCGCCGCCCGGCGCCGGGTGGTGTCGGCCTCGGCGGAGCGCAGCGTGGCGGCCTCCGCCTCGAGCTCGGCGACCGCGGCGGCAGCCTGCTCGTACGCCTCGTCCAGGTCCGACTCGGAGGCGCCCAGGCCCGCGAGCGACGCCTCCGTTGCGACGTACCGGCCCCCCGCCTCGTCGGCGCGACCCAACGCCTCGTCGCGTCGCGCGGCGAGCCGGGCCATCTCCTCGTCCGACGCCTCGAGGCGCGACCGGATGGAGTTCACCCGCCCGGTGAGCCTGGCGAGGCCCTCCCGGCGGTCGGCGATGGCCCGCAGCGCGGCGCTGTAGGACTGCTCGGCGGCGGCGTGCTCGTGCTCGGCGCCGGTGCGCCGCAGCGTCGCGTCGCTCAGCGCCGAACGCGCGGCGTCCACCTGCGCGGCCAGTTCCCGCTCACGCGCGGCCAGTTCGGCGGCCTCGGCCTCCAGGACCTCCGGGTCCCGGCCCCCCACCTCGAGGGCGGGCTGCGCCTCACCCGCCCGCATGCGTTCGGCGGCGATCGACACAGTGGTCGTGACGCGTTCGCGCAGGCCCGCCAGCGCGTACCACTGTTCCTGCATGGCGTCGAAGTGCGCTGCCGTGGCCTTGAGGTGCGTCTCCGCCGCCTCCTCGGCCTCCAGCGCCGCGGAGACCTCGCGCTCCGCGCGGGCGCGCGCCTCGGCGGCGGCGGCCTCGTCGGCCAGTTCGGCCGCGAGCTTGGCCTGGGCCTCTGCGAGATCGTCGGCCAGCAGTCTCGCCTTCGCGTCGCGCAGTTCCGCCTGGATCACGGCGGCCTTGCGGGCGGCCTGGGCCTGGCGGCCGAGCGGCTTGAGTTGCCGCTGCAACTCGGACACGAGGTCGCCCAGGCGCTCGAGGTTGGCCTTCGTGGCGTCCAGCTTCCGCAGCGCCTTCTCCTTGCGCTTGCGGTGCTTGAGGACGCCGGCGGCCTCCTCGATGAAGCCGCGTCGGGACTCGGGCGTGGCCTGCAGGATGGCGTCGAGCTGGCCCTGCCCGACGATGACGTGCATCTCACGACCGATGCCGGAGTCGCTGAGCAGCTCCTGCACGTCGAGCAGCCGGGCGGCGGCACCGTTGATCGCGTACTCGGAGCCACCCGAGCGGAACATGGTGCGCGTGATGGTCACCTCGGAGTACTCGATGGGCAGCGCCCCGTCGGAGTTGTCGATGGTGAGTTCGACCTCCGCGCGGCCCAGCGGCGCCCGCTTGGCGGTGCCGGCGAAGATGACGTCTTCCATCTTCCCGCCGCGCAGGGTCTTGGCGCCCTGTTCCCCCATGACCCAGCTCAGGGCGTCGACGACGTTCGACTTGCCCGATCCGTTGGGCCCCACGACGCAGGTGATCCCGGGCTCGAAGACCAGCGTCGTCGCGGACGCGAAGGACTTGAAGCCGCGGAGAGTGAGCTGCTTGAGATACATGGCTGCGCTATGCCACCCCGATGGGGGCCTCTGGGCGACGGATGGAGCGGAAGGTCCAGAACTTGTTGAGCAGGAAGCTCACGGGGATCGTGAAGATGATCATGATGAGCTGCGCCCAGTACAGCTTGGTGCGCAGGCCCGAGGAGTTGTCGAACACGTCGCTGGGCAGGGCGATCGGTGAGGCCTCCCACATCAGCAGCGTGAGCAGGATCATGCCGATGCCCTGCGCGGCCAGTCCGACGGTGAGGAACGGCCAGTACTCGCGCCACCAGCGGGAATGCCGGTGCGACCCGAAGGTCCACCACCGGTTGAGCTGGAAGTTCACGAGGTTCGCCACGACGAAGGCCACCATGCTCATCACGTGGTACCAGCGGATGTTGAAGTCCGTTCCTGGGATGGCCCACCAGGCGCCGCCGCCGTAGGCGGAGCCGGGCCAGATGAGCGGCAGCGTGTGGCGCTGTGTCCAGATGACGCCCATGTTGACCAGGACACCGAGGCCACCGACCGTGCCGAACCGCAGGAACTGCCGGATGGAGTGCCGGTAGCGGTGCACGACCCGGGTGATCATGGGAGCTCCTTCGCGACCGGCTGGCAGGACGGGCAGTAGTGGCTGCTGCGGTTCATGAACGCCCGGCGGGCGATCGGGGTGCCGCACCGCGTGCAGGGCTGCTCCTCGCGACCGTACACGGCCAGCGACCGGGAGAAGTACCCGGACTCACCATTGACGTTGACGTAGAGCGAGTCGAAGGACGTGCCGCCCTCGGCGAGGGCCTCGGCCATGACGGAGGAGGCGGCCGCGAGGACCGACGTGGCCTGGTCCGGGGTGAGGGAGGCGGTGGGGTGGGCGTAGTGGACGCCGGCGCGCCACAGAGCCTCGTCGGCGTAGATGTTGCCGATGCCCGAGACCAGGGTCTGATCCAGCAGCGCCCGCTTGACCTGGGTGCGGCGGCGGCGCAGCGCGGCCGCGGTCGCGGCGGCGTCGAACTCGGGATCGAACGGGTCGAGAGCGATGTGCGGCACCGGGCACACCGCCATCCCCGGCCGCAGCTCCAGGCCACCGAACATGCGCTGGTCGACGAAACGCAGCTGCGTCCCGTCGTCGAGATCGACGACGACGCGCGTGTGCCGGGCGTGGGCGTCGCCCGGGGCGTTGACCCGGAACTGGCCGCTCATCCCCAGATGGATGACGAGGGCGTCGTCACCGAGCGCGAGCCACAGGTACTTGCCGCGGCGGCGCACCGCGTCGATGCGCCTCCCGGTGAGGTCGGCGGCGAAGGCGTCGGGGCCGACGGGGTGCGCCCGCACGGGGCGAGGATGGAGCACGGAGGTGCCGAGGATCCGACGTCCCGTGACGTGGGCGTCGAGGCCGCGCCGGACGACCTCGACCTCCGGCAGTTCAGGCACCGCTGACGGCCCCGAAGGCGATGCTGGCCGCGATCTGCTCGGCCCGCTTCTTGCTGGGGGCCGTGCCGGTGCCCATGGGCTTGCCGTCGACGTAGACCACAGCCGTGAAGACCCGCTCGTGGTCCGGCCCGGTGCCGCTGACCTCGTAGCGGGGCAGCTCCCAACCGCGTTCAGCGCAGATCTCCTGCAGCGCGGTCTTGTGGTCCGAGTAGTCCCCCGTGGCCGCAGCGGCCTCGATCCGATGGTCCAGGTTGCGGTGGATGAACGCCGCCGCGGCATCTGGGCCGGCGGAGAGGAAGATCGCGCCGATGACCGCCTCCATCGTGTCGGCCAGGATGGAGGTCTTCTCACGGCCCTTGGTGGCCAGTTCGCCCTTCCCGAGCAGGATGTGCTGGGCCAGGCCGAGTTCGCGGGCGACCTCGGCGAGGGCCACGGAACTCACGACCCGGGCGCGGAGCTTGGCCAGGTGCCCCTCGGGCAGGTCCGGGTGGCTGCGGTAGATGTGCTCCGTGACGACGATCTGCAGCACGGCGTCGCCCAGGAACTCCAACCGCTCGTTCGACGGCAGTCCCCCGGCCTCGTAGGCGTAGCTGCGGTGGGTGAAGGACAACTCAAAGAGCTGGGCGTCGACCTCGACGCCCAGCTCCCTCAGCTGGTCCTGTAGAGCGCTCATCCCGCCCTCAGCGGGAGAAGGCCGGCTCAGGCCTCGAGCACCTGGCGGCGCGAGCCACGCGGGCCGTACTGGCCGCAGCTCGGGCAGGCAGTGTGCTGCAGGTGACGCTCACGGCACGCCGGGTTGGCGCACACGACGGTGGGGACGACAGTCGTCTTCCACTGCGCGCGGCGCGACCGGGTGTTGCTGCGCGACATCTTCCGCTTCGGAACGGCCACGATGTTCTCCTAGGGTTTCTTCGACCTGATGATCTGCTCGGTTGGGTGCGTCCCCGCCGAGGTCCGCCAGCTTCTCCCACCGGGGATCGACCCGCTGACCATGGCTGTGCTCGGGATCGTCGTTGAGGTTGACCCCACATTCGGGGCAGAGCCCACGACAATCTTCCTCGCACAGTGGCGTGAACGGCAATTCAAGTACCACGGCGTCGCGCAGGGCCTCCTCGAGGTCGATCGTCTCGTCGACGACGACGCTCTCGTCCTCCTCCACCTCGTGTCCGGGGTAGAAGAAGAGCTCCTGCAGATCGAAGGAGGCTTCCCCCTCGATATCGTCCAGGCACCGGGAGCACTGGCCGTGCAGTTGCACGTCCGCCGTTCCCGTCACCAGGACGCCCTCGGTGACGGCCTCGAGCCGGAGATCCAGCTCGATGTCGGAACCGTGTGGCACCCCGATCATGTGGATGCCCAGGTCGGCCGGCGCGGGGACCGTCGTGGACACCTGCTTCATCGCGCCCGTCCGACGCGCCAACTCGTGCACCTCGAGAACGAGGGGCGAGCGGCGGTCGGGGTGGGGATGCACGGGTGACACGTCGGATTCCCTTCGTAGACCGTCCAAGACCTCGTCATGACCGACCGCCAACTCTACCGAGTCGCGGTGCGATTTCCCAAAACGACGCCCTCGCCGCCACGCTCAGGCGTCGATGCTGCCCCTCAGCCGCGCCACCGCAGCGGCGACGTTGTCGGGGACGTAGTCGCTCACGTCACCGCCGAGGCGGATGACCTGCCTGATGATGGTCGACGACAGCGTCACGTGTCCCTTGGCCGCCGGCAGCAGGACGGTCTCGATGCCGCCCATGGCCTGGTTCATGTGCGCCATCTGCAGCTCGAAGTCGAAGTCCGCGCCGAAGCGCAGGCCCTTGACCACCGCCGGGATCCCTCGGGTGCGGCAGAAGTCGACCAACAGCCCGTCCATCGGTTCCACCGTGATGTGGTCCAGGTCCGCCGTCGCTCCGCGGACGAGGTCCACCCGCTCGTCGAAGCTGAACAGGTAGTCCTTGGTGGAGTTGTTGCCGATCGCGACGACGACCTCGCCGAACAACGCATGTGCGCGCCGGATGATGTCGAGGTGGCCGACGGTGATGGGGTCGAACGACCCCGGGCACAGCACTGCCATGACGCTCCTAGTCCACCGCTCCGAAGTAGAGGGTCGTCTCACCGTAGCCGCGGTGCCACGTGTCTGTGAACCGGACGGGCCAGACCGGCTCCCGGTCGCGCGTCGAGCGCTCGACGACGACGAGCCCCCGGTCCGCGAGCGTGTCCGCGGCCAGGCGCTGCAGCAGGGCGTCGACGCGCTCCGTGGGGAGGTCGTAGGGCGGGTCCAGGAAGATGAGGTCGAAGCGACGGCCCGGTTCGGCGGCCACCGATTCGGTGCGCGCGGCCCGCACCTCGACCGCCAGCCCGGTGGCGGAGGCGTTCTCGCGGATGATCCTGGCCGTCGGGCGATCCGCCTCCACGAGCACGACGGGCGCGGCCCCGCGGCTGGCCGCCTCGAGGCCGACCGCGCCGGAACCGGCGTAGAGATCCAGCACCGAGAAGCCGGCGAGCTGCTCGGCGGGGTCGGCGTCCGCGGCGTCGAACCAGCTGGCGAGCGCCGAGAACAGGGCCTCGCGCGTGCGGTCCGTCGTGGGCCGGGTCGCCGAACCCTTGGGGGTGAGAAGCCGGTGCCCCTTGGCGCGCCCGGCGATGATGCGGCTCATGACTTCTCCATCCATTCGCCGGCTGCGAGCTGGTCCGCCTTCGCCATGAGGTCAGCCAGGAGCGGATCCGCGGCGGCGCGCTCGTCCGCGAGCACCCGCTCCGCCAGCACCTTCGCGCGACCGATCACCTCGGCGTCGTCCAGCGCCCGCAGCAGCTTGAGGGTGCCGCCGCCGGACTGCGCGGCGCCGAGCACGTCGCCCTCACGCCGGATCCGCAGGTCGAGCTCGGCGAGCTCGAAGCCGTCGGTGGTGTCCGCCAGGGCCCTGAGGCGGGCGTCGGCGTCGCTGTCCTCACCCGGCGCGGCCAGCAGCAGGCAGAGTCCCGCGTGGCCCCCTCGCCCGATGCGGCCGCGCAGCTGGTGGAGCTGCGACAGACCGAAGCGGTCGGCGTCCAGCACCACCATGACCGACGCGTTGGGGACGTCGACGCCGACCTCGATGACGGTGGTGGCGACCAGCACGTCGAGCGCGCCCCCGGCGAAGGCCGTCATCGCCTCGTCGCGATCCTGCGCCGCCTGCCGGCCGTGGACGACGCCGACCCGCAGGCCCGCGAGCGGCCCGGAAGCCAGGTGCGGGGCCACCTCCTCGACGGCGGCCCCGCCGCCCTTCCCGTCTGCGGCCGCATCCTTCGCCGAGATGGCGGGGCACACGACGAATGCCTGCCGCCCGGCGGCGACCTCCTCGCGGATGCGCTGCCAGGCCCGTTCGACCCAGTGCGGCGTGGCGGCGGTGTCCACGAACACGGTCTGCACCGGCGCCCGTCCGGCGGGACGCTCCCGCAGCTCGCTGACCTCGAGGTCCCCGAACACGGTCATCGCGATGGACCTGGGGATGGGCGTGGCGGTCATGATGAGCGTGTGCGGCCGGGCGGAGGCCTTCGCCGCGAGCGCGGCCCGCTGCTCGACACCGAATCGGTGCTGCTCGTCGATGACGACCAGCCCGAGGTCGAAGAACTCCACCGGGTCGCTCAGGAGCGCATGCGTCCCGATCACGATGCCGGCCTCGCCCGTGACGATGTCGTTGAGGGTGGACCGCTTCGCGGCCGCGGAGCGGCTCCCGGTCAGCAGCACGACGCCCGTGGCGTCCGGGTGTGCGCCGAGCTGCCGGCCCTGGCCGAGGTCGCCCAGCAGCTGGGTGATGGTGCGGTGGTGCTGCTTCGCCAGGACCTCGGTGGGCGCCAGCAGCACGGCCTGCCCCCCGGCGTCGACGGTCGCGAGCATCGCCCGGAGCGCGACGATCGTCTTACCGGAGCCCACCTCCCCCTGCAGCAGGCGGTGCATGGGTGACGTGCCGGCCAACTCCTCGAACAGCGTCTCCCCCACGGCGCGCTGCCCGGCGGTGAGCGTGAAGGGCAGGCGCTCGTCGAAGGCGTCGAGCAGGCCCCCGGAGCGTCTGGGGCGCGGGACCGCCGGCTGGGCCGCCGCGTCCCGGCGCCTGGCGGCCATGGCCAGTTGGATCCCGAACGCCTCGTCGAAACGCAGCCGCGCCTGCCCGTGCTCGGCCTGCGTGACCTCCACCGGCTCGTGCACGGCCGTGAGCGCCTCCGCGAACGGCAGCACGCCCGCCTCCTCGACGATCCACCGCGGGAGTGTGTCGCCCTCGAGCGAGGGCAGCACCAACTGCACGGATTCGGCGATCGTCCAGGTCGGCAGGTTGGACGTGGCCGGGTACAGGCCGATGAGGGTGGCCCGCTGGACACTGCGTTCCATGGCCGCGCGCTTCTCAGCGTTCTTCCCACCCGTGATGCGGGCCCCGTCGAGCATGACGAAGTCGGGGTGGGTGAGCTGGAGCGTTTCCTTGAACATGCCGACGCGCCCGATGAAGATGCCGCGGCGGCCGCGCTGGAGCATCCGCTCCCAGCCCTCGAGGATCCTGCGGCGCTTCGCGAACAGCGTGATCGACAACGGCGTCCCGGTGCCGTCGCTGAGGGACGCCTGGACCCGCCCGGTGTCGCCGGCCCAGTGCAGCTGTGAGCGCTCGACCCGGGCGATGACGGCGACGTCCTCCCCCACGCGCAGGGTGGAGAAGTCCGACATCCCCGTCCCCGAGATGTAGCGGCGGGGCACGTGCCGGACCAGGTCGTCCACCGTGGTGATGCCGAGCTTCGCGAACTCGCCGGCGGTCTTCGCGCCGAGCACGTCGACGAGGCGGCGGCCGAGTTCCCGGTAGATGGGGGTGCGCCAGCTGGACATGCGTCCGACCCTACCGGCCCGCTCCGACACGCCGCCGAGCCACTCCGCCGGGACAACGCAACCGGCGGCCCGCAGATGCGGACCGCCGGTTGGGGATGGACTAGCTCAGCGCGAGACCTTGCCGGCCTTCAGGCAGGAGGTGCACACGTTCACGCGCTGCGCCGCGCCGTTGACCACAGCGCGGACCCGCTGGATGTTGGGGTTCCAGCGGCGGTTGGTCTTCTTCTTCGACCAAGGAACGTTGTGACCGAAGCCGGGTCCCTTGGCGCAGACATCACACTTGGCGGCCACTGGAATCTCCTTGTTGTCGGTGCCAGGCGACGGCCTGGTTTGATGTTCGTGTTCGGGTGCCCGCGGGGGCAGGCAACCGCACAATGTTAACCCGCCCCCGCGGGATTGGCCAAATGGAGGCCTACTTCTTGCCCCTGCGGCGGGACTTGCGCTCCCCACCGTCGGACGGCGCCTGCGAGTCCACCGGCTCCTCGAAGCGGACGTAGCCCGCGCCGTGGCAGTGCTCGCACTGTTCCGTGAACGCCTCCTGCAGGCCCGTGCCGATCCGCTTGCGCGTCAGCTGGACGAGCCCGAGGCTGGTCACCTCGGCGACCTGGTGGCGGGTGCGGTCCCGGCCGAGGCACTCGACGAGTCGCCGCAGCAGCAGGTCCCGGTTGCTGGGCAGGACCATGTCGATGAAGTCGATCACGATGATGCCGCCCAGGTCGCGCAGGCGCAGTTGCCGGACGATCTCCTCCGCCGCTTCGAGGTTGTTGCTGGTCACGGTCGCCTCGAGGTTGCCCCCGGAACCCGTGAACCGCCCGGTGTTGACGTCGATGACCGTCATGGCCTCGGTGCGGTCGATGACCAGCGATCCGCCCGAGGGCAGGTAGACCTTCCGGTCCAGCGCCTTGGCGATCTGCTCGTCGATCTTGAACTGCGCGAACACGTCGGAGTCGTCGCCGTCAGCCTGGAACCGGGACACGCGGTCGGCCAGGTGCGGCGCGACGTGGCCGACGTAGGCCGAGATCGCGTCGTAGGAGTCCTCCGGGCCACCGTTGCCCTGCACGACGAGCTGGGCGAAATCCTCGGTGAAGAGGTCGCGGACGATGCGCAGCGTCAGGTCCGGCTCACTGTAGAGGGCCTGCGGGGCGCTGCCCTGCTTCGACTTCTTCTCGATGACCTCCCACTGGGCCTTGAGCCGGTTGACGTCGCGCACCAGTTCCTCTTCACTCACGCCCTCCGCCGCGGTCCGCACGATGACGGACTCCTCGTCGGAGATGAGCGTGGCGAGGATGCCGCGCAGCCGGGCACGCTCCGTGTCGGGGAGCTTGCGGGAGATGCCGGAGAGGTGGCCGCCCGGCGAGTAGACGATGTAGCGGCCGGGCAGCGAGATGTGCCCGGTGAGGCGGGCGCCCTTGGCCCCGACCGGGTCCTTGGTCACCTGCACCAGGACGCTCTGACCGGACTTGAGCACGTTCTCGACCTTGCGGTTCTCGCCGGTCACCCCGAACAGCGCCCAGTCCACCTCGCCGGCGTACAGGACGGCGTTGCGGCCGCGGCCGATGTCGATGAACGCGGCCTCCATGCTCGGCAGGACGTTCTGGACGCGGCCGACGTAGATGTTGCCGATCAGCGACGTGGCAGAGGCCTTGTCGACGTAGTGCTCGACGAGGATGTTGTCCTCGACGACGGCCAGCTGCGTGTAGTCCTCCGCCTGCCGGATGACCAGGCGACGGTCGACCGACTCGCGGCGGGCGAGGAACTCGGCCTCGCTGAGGATCGGCGCGCGGCGGCGCCCGGCGGCGCGGGACTCCTTGCGGCGCTGCCGCTTGGCCTCCATGCGGGTGGAACCCTCGATGCCGGTGACCTCGTCATCGATGGACGACGCGTCGCCCGCGTCACCGCGGCGACGACGGCGACGGCGACGGCGGGTGGTGCCGGACTCGTCGGTCTCGGACTCGGACTCGGGCTCGCCCTCGGCGGACTCGCCGGGCTCGCCTTCGGCGCCCTCCGACTCGGGGCTCTCGTCGGCGTCGGACTCGGCGCCCGTCTCGTCGGACTCGTCGCGCGAGCCGACGCGGCGGCGGCGGCGGC
>Ga0209347_1001236_pt1 | contig 44418 bp, 44 predicted proteins | sample AutmiccommuBRH23_FD_187382 | JGI IMG/M metagenome (GOLD analysis project Ga0209347, IMG submission 187382) | Deep subsurface microbial communities from Mt. Terri, Switzerland - Autotrophic microbial communities BRH/23 (SPAdes) (version 2) | ecosystem: Environmental > Aquatic > Deep subsurface >... | reverse complement strand
CGTCATGCCGTAGAGGCCCACGCCGAGCGTCTGGTTCTCGACGTCGGTGAGGAAGATGCTGGCGAGCATGAACTCGCCGTAGAGCCCGACGAACACGAGCATGAAGACCGTCACGAGGATGGGCATTACGAGCCTCAGGGTGATCGTGAAGAAGATCCGGGCGTGGCTGGCCCCGTCGACCGTCGCCGCCTCGTCGAGCTCCTTCGGCACCGTGTCGAAGTAGCCCTTGAGCAGCCAGACGTTGGACCCCATCGCGCCGCCGAGATAGGCCAGGATCAGGCCGATCGACGTGTTGAGCCCGAACGCCGGCAGGACGTCACCGATCTTCGCGAAGGTGATGTAGAGCGCCACCAGCGCGAGCATCGCGGGGAACATCTGCAGGAGCAGGAGCGCGAGCATCCCCGGACGGCGCCCGGTGAACCGCAGGCGGGAGAACGCGAAGGCTGCGCAGGCGCCGATGAACACTGCCGCCAGCGCCCCCAGCCCGGAGATGATCATCGAGTTCTTGTACCAGCTCCAGTAGGGGCGGGCCGGGTCCGAGAAGAGCTTGTCGAAGTTGCTCAGTGAGAACCCCGACGGCAGCAGGCTGGCCGTGTTGAGCGTGCCGCTCGGGTTGGTCGCCGCCGAGTAGATGAAGACGATCGGGAAGAGCGCCCAGACCAGGGCGAGGACGCCGAGCAGGTGCCGCCACCAGACCCGGCTGCCCATGCCGCCGCGGTCCGGCGACTCGATGTGGCGACCCGCAGCGGCATCGACTCTGGTCTCCAGCCGGGGGTCGGTGGGCAGGGGTGCGTTCACGGTGGACATCAGTTGACCTCCTCGAGGGCCTTGGTCTGGCGGAACGCCGGGATCGTCATGAGCGCGACGATGATGAAGATGACGACGGACACCGCCGCGGCGAAGCCGTAGTTCGGTGCGCTGCCCGAGAACGCGAGCCGGTAGGCGTAGGTGATGAGCAGGTCGCTCGAGCCGATGCTCGTGTCGTTGCCGTCGAACGGGCCACCCTTGGTGAGCAGGTAGATGAGCCCGAAGTTGTTGAAGTTGAAGGCGAACGACGCGATGAGCAGCGGGCCGACCGCCACGAGCAGCAGCGGCATGATGATCGAGCGCAGGGTCCGGAAGGCGTTGGCGCCGTCGATGGTCGCCGCTTCCCGGACGTCCTGCGGGATCGACTGGAGCGCGCCGGTGCAGACGATGAACATGTAGGGGAAGCCGAGCCACAGGTTGGTGATGAGGATCGCGGCCTTCGCCCCCCAGGGGGAGCCGAGCCAGTCGACGTTGAGGCCGAGGGTGCCGTTGATCAGGCCGTAGTCCTGGTTGAACATGCCCCGCCACACGAGCGCGGTGATGAAACCCGGCAGCGCGTACGGGAGGATGAGCAGCGACCGGTAGATCGCCTTGCCCTTGAGCCGCGGGTCGTTGAAGAGCAGGGCGATCAACATGCCGAGCAGGAACGTCGAGAGCACGGAGACCACGGCGAAGACGAGGTTCCAGACGAAGATCTTGGCGAAGCCGGCCCGCAGCGTCTCGTCGGTGAAGATCCGCGAGAAGTTCGAGAAGCCGACGTTCTCCTGCCACCCCTGCGGGAAGGCCACGGACGGGTCGGCCGTACTGACCCACCGGGCGTTCTTCGGCTCGTAGACGGTCGGCGGCGTCGTGCTCGAGTCGGTCAACCGGTCCGCGGCCGCGTCGTAGGTGACGGACGGCTTGCCCTCGAAGGCCTCCGAGAGTCCGACGGGCTTGATCCCGCCGCCGTCGCCGGTCGGGACGGCGAGCGCCGAGAGGTCCTTGCTCCGCGCGTTGACCTCGCGGGCGGTGAGGATCGTGTAGCCGGGCGCCTTGGTGATCTTGCCCGTCGTCGTCTTCTCGACGCCCTCGGCCGGCAGCGGCTCGAGGCCGCCCGGCTCGCCGACGAACGTCGTGCCGTCGGGCTTCGTCAGCAGGAGGACGAGATCGCCGGTCGTCGCCGACGCCCCTTCCCTGGTCGCGACGGACATCCGGTAGCGGGGGCTGTTCGGGACCTCGCGCACGGACTGGGCGATGATGTCGGTGACCGTCTCCTCCTTGGAGATGAGGTGGCCGTCACCGTAGTTCGTGAGGGAGAGGCTGGCCGTGAAGATGATCGGCCAGAGCTGGAACGCGACGAGGAGCAGCATCCCGGGGAGCAGGTACTTCAGCGGCACGTTCCGGCGCGTTCCGTAGACGGCGAGGATGCCGATGCCGACCATGCCGGCGACGATGACGGCCATGGTGTTCCCGGCGATCGCGAGCTGCGTCGCGATCCACAGGACACCGGCCAGGGCCAGCGCGATGAGCACCCACTTGATGACGAGTGCGGTGAGCTTGGTCATGAGCCACTTCCTTTTGCGCCGGCCCGGCGCCATTGCCGTAGATGCAGGAAGGGGGAGCCGGTGAAGCTCCCCTGAGCCCCCGTCCGGGGGGACGGACCTCCGGGACCCGCCGCTGGGGCGGGTCCCGGAAACCGTTTCAGATCAAGGGAGCTCAGCCCTTGGCGATGTTCGCCGCAATTTCCTTGGCGGCCGCGTCAAGACGCGTCTTCGGGTCGGACTTGCCGGAGATGATGTCGGCGGTCGCCTGGCCGAAGGGGCCCCAGACCGAGTTCATCGCCGGGATGTTCGGCATCGGGAGACCGTCGGCACCGGCCTCGTACCAGGCCTTGACGTCGGGGTCGCTCGCGGCCACCTCGTCGTAGGCCTCCTTGAGGGCCGGCGGGCGCTTGCCGACCTCGAAGAGGGCCAGCTGGACGTCCTTGCGCGGGATGTAGTTCGTGACGAACTCCTGCGCGAGCGTCGCGTTCTTCGCCTTGCTGGACACGTAGAACATCTGCACACCGAGGAACGGCTTCATCGCGCCGCCGCCGGTGAGGCTGGGGAGCGGGGCGATGCCGTAGTTGACGCCGGCGTCCTTGGCCTTGGCGACGCTCCACGGGCCGCTGATCATGAACGGGGCGGCCTTCGTGTCGAAGAGCGCGTCCTGGTTCGTGTCGTCGACGTTGGTCGAGAGGATCTTCTTCTTGCCGAGAGCGGCGAGGACCTCACCACCCTTGATGGAGCCGGGGCTGTTCACGAGGAGCTTGTTGGGGTCGTAGTCGCCGTTGTCCTTCACGGCGAAGATGCCGCCGTCGGGGAAGGCCGACAGGTACGGGTAGGCGAAGTAGGCGTTGCCCGTCTTAGAGACGAACTGCGACAGGACCTGCTTGGCCTTGCCCTCCTTGACGAGCTTCTCACCGGTCGCGACGAGCTCGTCCATGGTCTTGGGCGGGTTCGGGACGAGGTCCTTGTTGTACATCAGGCCGATGTTCTCGACGGCGTAGGGAACGCCGTAGGCCTGGCCGTTGAACTTCGTCGCGGCGATGGCGTTCGGCAGGAACTTCGACGCGACGTCGGCCGAGAGGTTGATCGGGGCAACGGTGGAGTTCTGGACGAGCTCGCCGAGCCAGTCGTGGGCACCGACGATGACGTCTGGGCCCTTGCCGACCTTGGTGGCGTCCTTGAACTGGGCGCGGGTGTCGGTCGAGATCTGGACCTTGACGGTCACACCGTTCTCCGCGGCGAACTCGTCGGCGTACTTCTGGACCGGCTTGGAGCGGTCGGGGTCGGTCCAGATGACGAGGTCGACGTTGGCGTCACGGACCGGCGCAGCGGTGCCGGTCGGCGTCTCGGGCTCACCCGTCGTGGTCGCAGCGCTCGAGGTGCCGGGATTGGGGTTGGACGGGGCGGCGGGCTCGGACCCACCACAGGCGCTGAGGGCCAGGGCGGCAACACCCGTGACGGCAACAGCGCCGAACGCACGCTTGTGCATGGACTCTCCTTTGAAGCCGGGTGGCACACGCCGCCACCGGTATCCGGACCATAGCAAGATTTTTCAGGCGCGTGTAAGTCCTTGCTGCAATTTTTTGCAGTGAGGTGGGTCTCCGAACCGGCCCCGTACCGGCAGGCAACCACCCGCGGACATCCGGCGACCGGTGGACCGAGCCCAGCGGCATACGACATGATGCAGGTGCCCCCACCAACCGCGGGGACCTTTACAACGGATCGTCCGGCACGTTCCTGCCGGTGAAGGAGAGGCAAAGAAGCCATGGCAACAGTGACGTTCGACAACGCGACGCGGCAGTACCCGGGCAACCCGAGGCCGTCCGTCGACAAGCTCAACATCGAGATCGCGGACGGCGAGTTCCTCGTCCTCGTCGGCCCCTCGGGCTGCGGGAAGTCCACCTCCCTGCGCATGCTCGCCGGCCTCGAGGAGGTCAACGGCGGGCGCATCCTCATCGGCGACCGCGACGTGACGAACCTGTCCCCCAAGGACCGCGACGTCGCGATGGTCTTCCAGAACTACGCGCTCTACCCGCACATGTCGGTGGCCGACAACATGGGCTTCGCCCTCAAGATCGCCGGCGTCGACAAGTCCGAGATCCGCAAGCGCGTCGAGGAGGCCGCCAAGATCCTCGACCTCAGCGAGTACCTCGAGCGCAAGCCGAAGGCCCTCTCCGGTGGCCAGCGCCAGCGCGTCGCCATGGGCCGCGCGATCGTCCGCTCCCCCCAGGTGTTCCTCATGGACGAGCCCCTGTCCAACCTCGACGCCAAGCTCCGCGTCCAGACTCGCACGCAGATCGCGTCGCTCCAGCGCCGTCTCGGTGTCACCACGGTCTACGTCACCCACGATCAGATCGAGGCCATGACCATGGGTGACCGAGTCGCCCTGCTCAAGGACGGCATCCTCCAGCAGTGCGACACGCCGCGTCGGATGTACGACCACCCCGACAACGTCTTCGTCGCCGGCTTCATCGGCTCCCCCGCCATGAACCTCGTCGAGACGCCCGTCCACGAGGGCGGCGCCAAGTTCGGCAACGCCATCGTGCCGATCAGCCGCGAGACGCTCGGCGCGGCCGGCACGTCGATCATCGTCGGCGTGCGCCCGGAGGATGTCGAGCTGACAACTGAGGGTGACGGCCTGCCGATCACCGTCGACGTCGTCGAGGAGCTCGGCGCCGACGCCTACATCTACGGCACACCCAAGGTCGAGGCCCACCAGATCGACGCCGACGGCGACGAAGCCTCCGACCGGCCGTTCATCGCGCGGGTTGACGGCCGCCGTCCCCCGCAGAAGGGCGAGACGGTCTACATCAAGCCGCAGGAGGGTCACCTGCACGTCTTCAACACCGAGACCGGCTTGCGCATCGAGGCCTGAGCGCACCATCGGGATCCGGAGGGCCGGCACGCTTGAGGTGGCGGCCCTCCGCACTCCCGCATCGAAAGAGCAGTTCGTCCCCGATCGAAAGAGCAGTTCGTCCCTTCAGCCGTATGCCGCTGGGCTCACTCCGCATCGAAAGAGCAGTTCGTGCCCGGCTTGGTCCTCAGCCACCGTGCTGGCGCAACCGGCGTGCACGCAGTTCCGCGAGCTGAAGCATTCGGGTGCTGAAGAACCGCGGGTGGATCTCACTCAGGTGCAGGGACTCGACCGGACGGTCGAGGAGGTCCGCCATCCGCAGAACCAGCCGCGATCGCGCCTCGTCGCTGTTGACGTCATCGTTCCACGTGGCGACCACCGTCCAGCAGTCCTCTTCGAAGCCAGCAAACCGCACCGCGTCGAGGGCCCGCTGGTCCTCGCTGTCGTGGAACTCGCGGCCCTGGTACTCCAGGAGCACCCGCTGCTCCGGCCACCGCATGTCCGGACGACCGAGCCACCTGCCCGTGCTGGAGAAGACCGGGACGTTGAGCTCAGGTTCCGGGAGGCCAGCTCGACTGAGCACCAAGCGAGTTCGCGTCTCACCTGCTGACTCCGAGCCAACCCGGATCCACTCGAGCGCCTCCAAGAGGGTCAGCTTGCCCCGTGGTCGCACCCGCGCCGCCAAGGCCTCGTGCAGCGGGTCCGCCGAGCCGAGGGTCGTTGCCACCGCGTCCCCCAGGACCACGAGGTCGTCGAGGCCGAAGGGGACACCGGGCCTGATGAGCTCCCCGAAATCGACCCAGGTGTCCGCCAACCCGACCACGGCAAGACCGTGCAGGCCGACGACGTCTCGCTCGAGCAGTCCGCGGTGTCCGACGACGTTCTCGCGCCTGACGGCTCCGTCTCGTGCATCCCGCATGACGTGCAACCGTCGGTCGTCGTCCAGGGCACGCGGTAAGGGGAGGCCGTGCAGACGTGCCGCTGTCACGTGAGAGAACGCATGGCACTCCAGCACCAGCGAGGCGGCGGCGCACCTGGCGTGGAGCGACTCCGCCGGTTGCACGGTCCGGACGCCCCGGAGCGGTGACTCGAGGTCCAGGGCGTAGACCTGGCGTCGGGTCAGTCCCCACACGGTTGCCATGTCAGGGGTGAACGGTCGATGTCTCAGGGGTCGTGGCAGGCTCACAGGCACGCACTCGATCGTGCCGGAGAAGGCCCGTCCGCTGCGGGGCAGGAGAGCCCGCTGTGGACAGAGTGCTCTTTCGATCGCCAGCCAGCCCAGCGGCATACGGCAGAGTCAGGGACGAACTGCTCTTTCGATCGGGGACGGACGAACTGCTCTTTCGATCGGCAGCGTGCCACGATGGGGCCGTGAGCCTCGCGATCACCACGGCCCGGCCCGAGTCAGCCCTGCTGGACCTGCCCTGGTCCACCCCGTTGGAGGACTGGCCGGAGTCCGTGCTGGCCGCCCTGCCCCGCGGGATCTCACGGCACGTCGTGCGTTTCGTCCGGCTCGGCAACCGCGTCCTCGCGGTCAAGGAGATCAAGTCCGAGCTCGCCGACCGCGAGTACGTCATGCTGCGCAACCTGCGGCGTCTCGACGTGCCCTCGGTCGAGCCCTTCGGCGTCGTCCACGGCCGGGTCGCCGCGGACGGCACCCCCCTCGACTCGTGCCTCGTCACCCGCCACTTGCAGTACTCGCTGCCCTACCGGGCGCTGTACAGCCAGTCGCTGCGGCCCGACACCGCGGTGCGCCTCATGGACGCGCTGGCCCTGCTCCTCGTCCGGCTCCACCTCGAGGGCTTCTGGTGGGGCGACGTCTCCCTCTCCAACACACTGTTCCGACGGGACGCCGGAGCGTTCGCGGCCTACCTCGTCGATGCCGAGACCGGCGAGCTGCACCAGCACCTCAGCGACGGCCAGCGACAGCACGACCTCGACATCGCCCAGGTCAACATCGCGGGCGAGCTGATGGACCTGGAGGCGGGCGGGTTCCTCGAGGAGCAGGCCGACCCGTTCGAGGTCGCCAGCTCGGTCATCGAGCGCTACCACTCGCTGTGGGAGGCGCTGACGGGGACCCAGCGGTTCGAGGCCGGTGACCGGTGGCGGGTGGACGAGCGGATCCGGCAGCTCAACGAGCTCGGCTTCGACGTCGACGAGCTGTCGATCACGACCGACATCGGCGGCACGCAGATCCAGATCACCCCCAAGGTCGTGGACGCCGGGCACCACTCACGACGGCTGCTGCGCCTCACCGGCCTCGATGTCGGCGAGAACCAGGCTCGCCGGCTCCTCAACGACCTCGACGCCTACGCCGCGGCCACGGACCGGCAGGGCGACGACGAGGAGATCGTGGCGCACGAGTGGTTGGCGAAGGTGTACGAGCCGGTCACCCGGGCGGTGCCGCGGGAGCTCACCGGACGGCTCGAGCCGGCCGAGATCTTCCACGAGGTGCTCGAGCACCGGTGGTACCTCAGCGAGCGCGCCGGCCACGACATGCCCATCGAGGAAGCCCTGGCCGACTACGTCGCCACGGTCCTGCCCGGCAAGCCGATCGAGAAGTCGGTCGTCGGCGTCGACACCGTGGAGATGCCCGTCATCGCCTGGGAAGACTGACGCGCTACCGCCTCGCCGAGCGCGGCTCCGCGTCGGGATCGTCGTCCAGCGCCGCCTCCGCTGCCGCGCCGGCGGGGACCGAGAGGATCTGCCCGAAGAGGACGACGATCCACAGCGCGAACGTCGCCACGTGGACGACGGTGCACCACAGGCAGATCGCGTAGATCCGGAAGAGCTCGGCCCACACGAGGTAGAGCGCCATCGCCAGGCCGACCGTGAGCAGCCCGAGCCGAAGCCGGTCGAGCCACGGCTCAGGGCGACGCCACACCGACGGGAGCATGAGCACGGTCACGGCGACGAAGAAGAGCAGGCCCAGCAGAGCCACCGGGACACCGAGGAACGTCGACCAGGCGCTCTCGGTGACCTTGGCGCAGTCGACGACGTCCGTGACCGTGCAGGCGAGCGTCTCGTTGCCGGTGTAGTGCTCGAAGGTCAGGTAGGCCGAGACGAGCAGCCCCACCACCGAGAGGGCGAGCGAGGTGGGGACGAGCCACCGCGGTCGAAGCATCACTTCTGGACCAGGGCCGCCGCTGCCGTGACGCCGGTGCTGGTGCAGACGTTGGCCGGCTGGCCGCCGGTCAGCTGGCACACCTGCGCAGCGATCATGTTGGCGCTCGCGTCGACGGACTTGCCCACGTCGCCGGTGCCGGTCTCCATCTGGGCGACGATCTCGTTCCACCCGTTGTCACCGGTGTGCTCGAGGAACGGCTGGAGCGGGATCCCGGAGCCGGGCAGCTCGTGCGTCCCGTAGAACGTCCACGGGATGCCACCCTCGGGGTTGTACCGCTTGAACAGCGCGTCGACGTCGGCGGGGAGGGTCTGGAGCGGCTTGAACTCCCGGTCCTTGGTCTCCCAGGCGTTGAAGGTCAGGTAGTCGCTCGTGTAGGTCGACTCGGTGAAGGTGATGGTGGGAATGTTGCCGTCGTTCGTCGCGGAGCGGGTCGGCGCGAGCCCCTCGAAGGATCCGAAGCGGGACAGCGCGGCGACGATCGCCCACCGTTCGGAGGCGCAGTAGGGGCAGAACTCGGCGCCGACGTAGATCATCCGGGGCTTGCCGTCCGCGGTGAGGACCTGGCCGCCTTCGACCTTCTGCGGGATGGCGTTGGCGTCAGCAGGCGCACCGGCGGCGTCGAAGGTCGCGGCGGGGATCGCGGCGAGCTTGGGGATGAACGCGGCGGCCGAGCCCGTCGTCGTGGCGCCCGGATCGCCCGTGCTCTTGTTGTTGGCGATGGCGACGCCGACCGCCACGGCGATGATGACGACGACCACCGCCACGGCGGCGGCGATCATCTGCTTCTGCTGCCGCTCCTTGCGCGCCTGCGCAGCACGCATCTCCGCAGCGCGCGCGGTCACCTCGGCGCGATTGCTCTTCCCCACGGGGCACCCCATCCAGTCTGTTACTACGCGTCGTAGGAGACCCTAACACCCAGCAGGAGCAGCCGCTCAGCGAGCCGGGAGTGCCTCGCACCACAGCGTATGCCGCTGGGCTCGGTCCCCGGAGCAGGCCCCCTCAGGCGCCTCCCGCCCTCCCGTCAACGGCGGCGCTGGCGGGCGATCTCATAGAGCGCGACGCCGGTCGCCAGACCCGCGTTGAGCGACTCGACGGCCGAGCTCATCGGGATGGAGACGATCTGGTCGCACGTCTCGCGGACCAGTCGGGACAGGCCCTTGCCTTCCGAGCCGGTCACGACGACGAGGGGCTCGGCAGCCAGGGTGAGGTCGGGCAGCTGCACGTCGCCGTCCATGTCGAGCCCGAGGACGAAGAAGCCGGCCCGCTTGAAGTCCTCGAGGGCCCGGGTGAGGTTCCCGGCCTTGGCGACCGGGATGCGAGCCGCGGCTCCGGCGGAGGTCTTCCAGGCGGAGGCCGTCATCCCCACGGAGCGGCGCTCGGGGACGACGACCCCGTGCCCACCGAACGCCGCCACCGACCGGACGATCGCGCCGAGGTTGCGGGGGTCGGTGATGCCGTCGAGCGCGACGATCAGGGGGACACCCGGCTGCTCCGGGTCGACGAGGTCACGCGGGTCGGCGTACTCGTACGGAGGCACCTGGAGCGCGAGGCCCTGGTGGACGGCTCCGTCGGTGAGCCGGTCGAGCTCCCCGCGCGGCGCCTCGAGGATGGGCAGTCCGCGCTCGGTGGCGAGCTTGAGTGCCTCCTTGACCCGGTCGTCGGAGTCGATCCGGGTCGCGACGAACATCGTCGACACGGGGATGTCGGCCCGGAGCGCCTCGACGACGGAGTTGCGGCCGGCGACGATCTCGCTCGAGCCCTTGGTGCGGCGGGGCCCGCGTGACGGCGCACTCGATCCGCGAGGGCCAACGCTCCCCTTTGCTGCCCCCTTGGCGCGCTGGTGCGCCGGGTGGTACTCACGGTCGACGGCCTTGGGGGTGGGGCCCTTGCCCTCGAGCCCTCGGCGACGTTGTCCGCCGGAGCCGGCGGCGGGCTTCTTGCCGCCCTTGCGCACTGCGCCGCGGCGCTGGGAGTTGCCTGGCATGTCAGCCTTCCTTGCCGGTGCCGCTGTGCGGTCCGGACCCGTTGGTGCGAATGAGCGCCCACTGTGCGCCGGCGGGCGTGTCGGTGATGGCGACACCGACGGCCGCGAGCTCGTCGCGGATCGCATCGGCGCGCGCGAAGTCACGCTCCTGGCGAGCGGACTGACGCTCCTCGAGCCGCGCCCGGACCAACGCGTCGAGAGCCGCCTCGACGGCGGTCGCCGTCGCGTCCTGGGACGTGGCCCAGTTGGGTGCCAGTGGGTTGATGCCGAGCACCTCGGTCATCGCGACCACTCGAACCGCCGCCGCGAGCGCCGCGTCGTCGTCGCCCTCCTCGAGCGCGACGTTGCCGGCCCGAACCGTGTCGTGCACCGCGGCGAGGGCTCCGGAGACGCCGAGGTCGTCGTCCATCGCCTCGACGAACTCGGGCGGGAGCACCGCGCGGGCAGCCGCCGCGTCGGCCGGCGCTGCGACCTCGCCGCGGCGCGCGGCGCGCTCCAGGAAGCCCTCGATGCGCTCGACCGCTGCAGCTGCCTCGTCGAGCGAGCCCGAGTGGTACTCGATCGTCGACCGGTAGTGCGCGGCGGTGAGGTAGTAGCGCAGGACGAGCGGCCGCGTGTGCTCGAGCAGGTGGCGCACCTCGAGGGCGTTGCCGAGCGACTTGCCCATCTTCTCGCCCTTGACGGTGACCCAGGCGTTGTGCAGCCAGTAGCGGGCGAAGCCGAGGCCAGCCGCCCGCGACTGCGCCTGCTCGTTCTCGTGGTGCGGGAAGCGCAGGTCGATGCCGCCGCCGTGGATGTCGAACTCGTCACCGAGCCACCGACGGGCCATGGCCGAGCACTCGAGGTGCCAGCCGGGGCGCCCGGAACCGAACGGCGTCGGCCACGAGGCGCTGGGCGGCTCGTCGGACTTGCGTCCCTTCCACAGCGCGAAGTCGCGCGGGTCGCGCTTGCCGCGGGGGTCGGCGTCCTCGGCCGCGACCATGTCGTCGAGCGACTGGTTCGACAGGGACCCGTAGTCGGGCCACGACCGGACGTCGAAGTAGACGTCACCGGACCCGTCCGGGGCGGCGTAGGCGTGGCCCTTCTCGATGAGGGTCTCCATCAGGGCGACCATGTCGGGCACGTGGCCCGTCGCGCGCGGCTCGTACGTGGCCGGCTTGACGCCCAGCGCGTCGAGGGCGTCCGTCGTCAGCCGCTCGTTGCGGTAGGTCAGCGCGAACCAGTCCTCGCCGGCGTCGGCCGCCTTGCGCAGCACCTTGTCGTCGATGTCCGTGACGTTGCGGATCAGGGTCACGTGGTAGTCGTGGGCCGTCTCGAGCCAGCGCCGCAGGACGTCGAACGCGACGGCGAAGCGGATGTGGCCGATGTGCGGCGCGCCCTGGGTGGTGAGCCCACAGATGTACATGCCGACCTTGCCGCTCTCGCGCGGGACGAATGCGCGCAGCTCACGGGTGGCGGTGTCGAACAGATGGAGACTCACCCGCGTGAGTCTATCGGCGCGGTCACGGTCCCCCGTGCCGCTCGAGTGACCTCAAGAGCCGATGCCGTATGCCGCTGGGCTCGCTCCCAGCCCCCGCCGCCACCCGGGTGGGTCGGTGTCTTCCCCACCCCAATCGAGAGAGCAGTTCGCGACACTGAGCCGAGGATTCCCCGCCCGAGCCGACGTTCTGCGGACGTTTCACCGGCCTAAGCCCCCATATCGCCACGTGATACGACAAGATGCGCATGGACTGTGTGACGCAGTTCACTCGTCGGCGCTGGGGGTGGTGCCGGGACCCAAGGGAGAGTTATGAGGAACAGCACGATCGCGCGCCATCGCAGACGCGCCGTCGCTGTCGTCCCCGTCATCGCACTCGCAGCCGCTGGTCTGGCTGCGACGTCGATGTCGGGGGCTGCGACAGCGGCACCAGCCGAAGCGCCCACCGGCATGTCGGCTTCGAGCGGCTACTACATCAACTACGCCGCTCCACAGGTCGAGCGGGCCTATGCCAACGACAAGGTCGTCGGCACGCTCGGCAAGGGCAAGAAGGTCGACGTCCAGGACGTCATTGCTCGCGGTGAGGCGTTCGACCGGAAGCACGCACAGGGCAACCCGGTCACGGCCCGCGAGCTGGCCAGGCTCGAGGCCCAAGCGATCAAGTCCGGCAAGAGCCCCAAGTCGATCAAGAACCGCTACAAGGGCGCGAAGTCGACGCAGGAGGCCAAGCTCCTGACGATCCTCGTGGAGTTCAACGAGAACGCCAACGACGACTTCTCCGACCTCTATGTGCCCGAGTACTGGGGCGCCACCACCTGCAAGTTGGGTGAGGTGGTCAACGGGCCGCTGCACAACAACATCCCCAACCCGGCTGACCCGACGAAGGCCGAGGACAACAACTCGTTCTGGGTCGAGGACTTCTCCTCCGAGCACTTCGACAAGATGCTCTTCACCGACGAGGGCATCACCGAACGCGTCCGTCCGGACCTCACGGGTCCCGACGGCGAGCCCGGCATCGACATCTCCGGCTACACGATGAAGGCGATGTACGAGGAGATGTCCAAGGGCGCCTACACCGTGAGCGGTGAGGCGACCCCCTGGATCGAGGTGGACCACTCCGAGGGCTGGTACGGCGCGACCCGCTGCTTCAAGAACGACGAGGGCGAGTGGGAGGCAGGCGCCTACCAGGGCATGCAGGGCCACCCGGACAACCCCATCGGGCCCGGACAGCTGCCGATCGACGCCGTCAACAAGCTCGCCGAGATGGAGCCCAACTTCCCGTGGGCCGACTACGACATCGAGGACCAGGGCGACCTGGATGACGACGGCAACTACTACGAGCCGGACGGCATCATCGACCACGTCGTGCTCGTCCACGCCGGTGCTGACAAGTCCGGTGGCGGCGGCGCCGAGGGCACCTACGCGATCTGGGCCCACTCGTCGGCCGTTGCCGGCGGCGCATCGATCCCCGGGACCGACCTGAAGCTGTCGAACTACATCGTCCAGCCCGAGGACTCGGGAGTCGGCGTGTTCGCGCACGAGTACGGCCACGACCTCGGCCTGCCCGACCTGTACGACACCGGCAGCGGCGGCGACTCCGACGTCGACTTCTGGGACCTCATGAGCTCCGGCTCGCACTCGGGCCCGATCTTCCAGTCGATGCCGACCCACATGGGCCTCTGGGACAAGTGGGTCCTCGGCTGGGCCGACCCGATCCAGATGAACCCCGGGGACGACGCGAAGGCGGTCGTCGTCGGCCAGAACTCCCGCCCGCTCAAGGGCACGGCCGACGGCGTCAAGATCAACCTGCCGACCAAGGTCGTCACCCTGGCGACCCCGCACAGCGGCGACAACATGTGGTGGAGCAACAACGACCAGGACTGGGCAAAGAACACCCTGACCCGCTCGGTCGACGTGCCGAACGCCGCTGACGCCAAGTTCTGGATGTGGAACGACTACGTCATCGAGGACGACTGGGACTACGGCTTCGTCGAGGTCTCGACCGACGGCGGCACCACGTGGTCGGAGCAGAAGGTCTACAACGACGCCGGCGTCGCGGTCACGACCCCTGACGGGTACTCGGACCCGAACGGTCGGATGGCTGACTACGGCGGCAAGAAGTACGGCCTGACCGGCCACACGGACGGCTGGGAGCACCACTACATCGACCTGTCGGGCTTCGCTGGGCAGACGGTTCAGGTTCGCCTCCTGATCGCCACGGACGCGGCCTTCCTGGAGCGCGGCTGGTTCGCCGACGACTTCTCGGTCACCGGTGGCGGCGCCACCACGTGGTCCGACGACGTCGAGGGTGGAATGGACGGCTGGACCGCTGCCACGGAGACGTTCGTGGCCGGCTCACCGCTGGGTGCCGGTTGGGTCATCGACCCGGGCACGAGCTCGCGCGCCCAGTACTACCTCGTCGAGTGGCGCAACTTCGACGGCTTCGACGAGGGCCTGAAGTACGCCTACGACACGACGTACCTGGACGCCGAAGGCCAGTGGAAGGTCGAGAAGATCAAGTACAACGCACCCGGTGCGCTCGTCTGGTACCGCGACACGTCGTACGGCAACGCCAACCACGTGCTCAACAACCTCACCGCCCTGCCGAGTGGTGGCGCCAAGGGCGGTCTGCTCATCGTGGACAGCCACTACGACCCGCTCCGTCGTTCCGGCGCGAACGGCGCTGCGGACCCGTCGACGCTGAAGAACCTGCCGTCGCGACCGCAGTCCTCGAACGCCGCGTTCGGCCTCCAGTCGACGTACTCGTTCGATGAGTGCCAGCTCAACGCCGAAGGCGTTGAGGTGTGCAACACCTTCGGTCCGCAGGCGCCCGTGAAGACCTTCACGGACAACAGGGGCTGGGTCCCGGGTCTGGAGTACCGGGCCGGTGTCGGGTACTTCTGGCGTGACGCCGACGCGTCCGTCGTCGTCCCGTCGCGTGGAAATGTTCCCTACACCACCAGGATCGTCAACCCCGACGGCACTCCGGCGCTCGGCCGCTATGGCTTGAACTTCGGTTTCACCGTGACGGGGACGGGCAACCCGGCCGACTCCGACGCGGGCTACGGCACGTTCGTCACCGTGGCCAAGTCGATGTTCGGCAACCAGGCCGCCCAGATCAAGATCACGCCGCCCACCCCGTGAGCGACTGACTGATCGACCGGCACGCCGAGAGGGCCCGCCCCGCAAGGGGCGGGCCCTCTCGCCATCCTCCACATCAGGGGCGGTAGATCACGAGGGCGGTGGCGATGGCGGCGATCCCCTCGCTGCGCCCGGTCAGCCCGAGCCCGTCGGTCGTCGTTCCGCTCACGGACACGGGCGCACCGACCGCCTTGGTGAGCAGGCGCTGGGCCTCGTCGCGGCGACTGCCCATCTTGGGGCGGTTCCCGACGACCTGCACCGCGACGTTGCCGATGGTGAAACCCGCGAGGCGCACGAGCCGGACCGCCTCGGCCAGCAGGGTCACTCCGGGGGCTCCGGCGAGCTCGGGCCGGTCGGTCCCGAAGTGAGCTCCGAGGTCGCCGATCCCGGCTGCGGAGAAAAGGGCATCGCAGGCGGCGTGCGCCACGACGTCGGCGTCCGAGTGGCCCTCGAGCCCGCGCTCCCCGGGCCAGAGCAGCCCGGCGACCCACAGCTGCCGGTCCGATCCCTCGGGGGCGAACGCGTGGACGTCGACCCCGATGCCGACTCTGGGCAGTCCGCTCACCTCACGCCTCGGACTTCCAGTCGATGGGTGACCGGTGGATCTTGTGCGGCGCAGCCTGCGCGACCGGCTTCACGGTCAGGACGTCGATGTTGACGTGTTGCGGGAGCCCCACGACGAACGCGACGCACACGGCGACGTCCTCGGCGACGAGCGGCCGGTCGACGCCCGCGTAGACCTTGTCGGCCGCAGTCTGGTCGCCGTGGAGCCGGGTCAACGAGAACCCCTCGGTGTGGACCATCCCGGGTCGGAGGTCGGTGACCCGGACGTGCTCGCCGTTGAGCTCGAGCCGCAGCGTCTCCGAGATGACCGACGTCCCGTGCTTGGCCGCTGTGTAGCCGCCCCCGCCCTCGTAGACCAGCTCACCGGCGATGGAGCTGACGTTGACGATCGTCGCCCGCGGGGACCGCCGGAGCAACGGCAGGACCGCCTGGGTGACCCGGACCGTGCCGACGACGTTCGAGTCGTACATCTCGCGCCACTCGTTGAGATCGCCGTCCTCCACCCGGCTGACCCCGAGCGCGCCACCGGCGTTGTTGACCAGGACGTCACACCGGTCGAGGGCCGAGACCGCCTCCCGGACCGAGTCGTCGGACGTCACGTCCATGACCGCCACCGACGCGGAGCCGGGATGGTCCACGTTGATCGACGTCGCCGTCTCCTCCAGGCGCTCGCGGCGACGACCGGCAATGACGACGTGGAAGCCCTCGGCGGCCAGGCGGCGGGCCGTCGCCGCGCCGATCCCGGTGCCCCCTCCGGTGATGAGGGCGGTGGCCGGTGCGTTCTCGTCAGCGCTCACCCTGCGAGGATACGGGCCGCCGTCTCGAGGTCGCCGGGGGTCGTCACCTTGAACGCGAGTGGGTCCCCTTCGACGACGACGACCGTCTCGCCGAGCCGCTCGACGAGCCCCGCGTCGTCGGTCGCGTCGCTCGAGACGGCGTGAGCCCGCTCGAGGACATCCCGACGAAAGCCCTGGGGGGTCTGGATCGCGCGCAACCGGGCCCGGTCAGGGGTGCCGACCACTCGCCCGGTCGCGTCCACCTCCTTGATCGTGTCGACGACCGCGACCCCGGGGACGACCGCAGCCGCACCTTCGCGCACGGCCGCGACCACGCGGTCGAACACCGTGGCCGGCGCCAGGCAGCGGGCGGCGTCATGGACGAGGACGATCGAGACCTCTGGGGAGAGCGCCGCGAGCCCGGCCGCGACCGAGTCACCCCGCTCGGCTCCCCCGGGAACCACCCCGACGGTCCCTCGACTGGCGGCGGAGGGCGCGGACGCGGCGCTCGGCTGGGAGCGAGCCCAGCGGCATACGGCTGCTGCTTCGTCGGTCCATCCCGGGGGCGCCACGACGACGAGCTCGGCCACCCCGGGGGACGACAAGGCCCCTCGCAGGGCGTGCCCCAGGAGGGACACCCCCGCGAGGGGCACGAAAGCCTTGGGCACGTCAGCGCCCAGACGACGACCAGAACCAGCGGCGACCACGATGAGTCCGACCGCCGCCGACTCGGGCAGCATCAGGAGGCGAGAACCTCGTCGAGGATCGACTCCGCCTTGTCCTCGTCCGTCTTCTCGGCGAGCGCGAGCTCGGACACGAGGATCTGGCGGGCCTTGGCGAGCATCCGCTTCTCACCAGCGGACAGTCCACGGTCCTGGTCGCGGCGCCACAGGTCACGAACGACCTCGGCCACCTTGATCACATCACCCGAGGCGAGCTTCTCGAGGTTGGCCTTGTAGCGGCGGGACCAGTTGGTCGGCTCCTCGGTGTGCGGGGCCCGGAGGACCTCGAAGACCCGGTCGAGACCTTCCTGGCCGACGACGTCGCGGACACCCACGAGGTCGCAGTTCTCCGCAGGGACTTCGATCGTCAGGTCACCTTGGGCTACCTTGAGCTTGAGGTAGAGCTTGTCCTCTCCCTTGATCGTGCGTGTGTTGATCTCTTCGATCAGTGCCGCCCCATGGTGGGGGTACACGACCGTCTCGCCGACCTTGAAAACCATGTGCTGTTTTCCCCTTTCGCGACCTACAGATTATCACGGAACGGCGACAGCGGCGATCTCGCGCCAGCGCATCTGCGCAGGTCAGAGGCTTGGACGTGGCTTCTTTGCCACATGTTCACGTCTTGACAACCACGCCGTCGCCGTGCTCCGTCCCGGTCGTCGAGCCCGGCCACGTCGGGTCCTCCCCTCCCCCGGCCCGCCCGCCGGTAGGCTGTCGACGTGATCCGCCGACTCCTCGCCCAGACCTCCGCGCCCGCCCCGCACGCCCGCCGCGTCGCGGCCGCCCTCGGTGGGCTCGCCGTCGCCGCCTTGGCGAGCGGCTGCATGGTGGCCAACCCCGTCCAGACCGACGTCCCCTACGAGCCGGCGGACGGCGTGTCCGCCGACGTGGGCGACCTCGCGATCCGCGACCTCCTCGTCGTCGGCAGCGGCGAGGGCACGGCGGTCGTCTCCGGAGCCGCCTTCAACGGTGGCACCGAGCCCGTGACGTTGCGGGTCACCCCCCAGGGCGCCGCTTCCGGCACCGGCTCCGAGATCGAGGTGGCCCCCCGCCAGCAGCTCAACCTGGCCACCAAGGGCCTCCACTTCGACGGCGTCGAAGCCAAGCCGGGCAGCATCGTCTCCCTGTCCATCACGACCCGGCCGGGTGGCACGACGATCGTCAGCGTCCCCGTCGTCACCGCCGCCGGGCCCTACGCGACCCTGACCGCCCCGCCTGCGCCCACCCCGGCGCCCACCCCGGCGCCCACCACGCCGACGACCGAGCCGACCGCGGAGCCCACCACCTCGTCCACGGGGACGCCGACCGAGACGCCGTCGGCGACGACCAGCTGAGCACGACCCCCACAGCGAGCGAAGGACCCCACCGCGGTGGGGTCCTTCGTCATCTCGGCCGTATGCCGCTGGGCTCGGCCCGCGCCGCCCACCACCCGCACCGGGATGGCTGGGACGTCAGCTCGCCTCGAACTTGTAGCCGAGCCCGCGCACGGTGACGATGTGCACCGGCCGGGCAGGGTCGGGCTCGACCTTCGCGCGCAGGCGCTTGACGTGCACATCCAGGGTCTTGGTGTCGCCGACGTAGTCGCTGCCCCACACGCGGTCGATGAGCTGCATCCGGGTCAGGACCCGTCCAGAGTTGCGCAGGAGCATCTCGAGCAGCTCGAACTCCTTGAGCGGCAGTGACGTCGGCGCCCCGTTGACCGTCACGGTGTGCCGCTCGACGTCCATCCGGACCGGACCCGCCTCGATGGTCGGCGGCAGCAGGTCCTCAGGCTCCGCGAGCCGGCGCAGGACGGCCTTGACGCGGGCGAGCAGCTCCCGGCTCGAGTACGGCTTGGTGACGTAGTCGTCCGCGCCGATCTCGAGGCCCACGACCTTGTCGATCTCGCTGTCCTTGGCGGTGAGCATGATGACCGGCACGGAGGACCGCTGCCGGAGCGCTCGACAGACGTCGATCCCGGACAGGCCGGGAAGCATGAGGTCGAGGAGGACGAGGTCGGCGCCGTTCTTGTCGAACTCTGCGAGCCCGTCAGGACCGGTCTCGGCCACTGCGACGTCGTAGCCCTCCTTGCGGAGCAGGTAGGACAAGGGGTCGGAGAACGACACCTCGTCCTCGACGATCAGGATTCGACTCAAGGCTGACCTCTCGGGGATCTGGCCGGACCGGCCGGGTGGAACTCAACTGGAGCGTACTGGTCGGGGACTGCCGCCCCGGCTGCCGCGCCCTCCGACGGCGCTGCCGGCAGCGAGATGGTGAACGTCGAGCCGCGGCCGACCTGGGACCACACGGCGACGGTGCCGCCGTGGTTCTCGACGACGTGCTTGACGATGGACAGGCCGAGACCGGTCCCCCCCGTGGCCCGGGACCTGGCGGAGTCGACCCGGTAGAAGCGCTCGAAGATGCGCTGCTGCTCCTCCGGGGCGATGCCCAGCCCCTGGTCGGTGACGGCGACCTCGATGACCGCGCCGGGGCGCCGCCGGGTCGCCACACCCACCCGCGTTCCCGCGTCGGAGTAGGCGATGGCGTTGCCGATGAGGTTCGCGATGGCGGTCGTGACGAGGTCACGGTCACCCCACACGGTGCAGTCGGTCTCCGCCTGGACAGCGACGTCGATGCCGTGCTCCTCAGCGAGCAGGCGGTAGCGCTCGGCCGCGTCCTCGGACGCCGCCCCGACGTCGACGACGGTGGGGTCCTTGACGACGTCGGCGCCCTGCAGCCGGCTCAGCTCGACGATGTCCTTGACCAGGCTCGAGAGCCGCCGGGACTCGACGCCGATGCGGGCGGCGAACCGCTGGACCGCCTCTGGGTCGTCGTAGGCGTCGAGCAGGGCCTCGGCGAGGAGCGAGATGCCGCCGACCGGGGTCTTGAGCTCGTGGCTGACGTTCGCGAGGAAGTCCCGGCGGATCTCCTCGACCCGCCGGGCCTGGGAGATGTCCTCGACGAGGAGCAGCACGTGGTCCGCGCCGAGCGGTGCGACCCGAGCCGCCACGACGACCGTGCCGTCGCCGATGCCTTTGCGCAGGTCGAGCTCGACCTCGCGGATGACGCCGTCGCGGCGCACGGCCCGGGCGAGCTGCAGCAGCTGAGGATGGACGACCTCCTGGCCGCGGACCAGCCCGTGGGCGACCGCGGCGGGCGAGTTGTTGACGACCCGGTCCGAACGATCGACGACGATCCCGCTCGATCGGAGGACGGAGAGCACCTCGCCGACCCCGGGTGGCAGGTCCGGTGGGGGCGCGATGACCACCTCGTTGCGCCGGGACCGGTCGGTGGCCCGCACGGCGAGGACGGCGACGCCGCCGAGCCCGAGGCCGACGAAGCCACCCAGAATTGCCGCAGTCGTCGGATCCACGTCTCTCAGGTTACGCATGGATGTGGCAGGCTCAGACCACACGACTGCGGGGCGAGCAGGGTCGAAACCGAGTGTTCACCTCGTCGCCGTCATGCATTCACGCGCTGCTGCGACCCTCGCCCGAGAGCCCGCCAGCGCCCCGCACGAGACGAGGAAGACCATTGCGCGACCAGTTCCATGAGGATCTCGACACCATCACCGATCAGCTCGTCGAGCTGACCCGGCTCGCGGGGTCCGCGATCTCGCGCGCCACGACGGCCCTGCTCGACGCGGACGTCCAGCTGGCTGAGTCGGTCATCGAGGCCGACAAGCAGCTCGACGAGATCCGGATCAGCCTCGACAACCTGTCGATCAACCTGCTCGCCCGGCAGCAGCCCGTGGCGACCGACCTGCGCATCGTCGTCACGGCGATGCACATGAGCTCCGACCTCGAGCGGATGGGCGACCTCGCCCGGCACGTCGCCAAGGTCGCCCGGCTCCGCACGCCCGAGTCAGCGGTTCCGCCCCAGCTGCGCTCGCACATCCTGCAGATGGGCCAGGTCGCCGAGGCGATCGTCGCCAAGTGCGGCTCGATCATCGCGAGCAAGGACGTCGAGGCCGCTGCGGCGCTCGACAAGGACGACGACGCGATGGACGAGCTGCACCGCGAGCTGTTCGCCGTCCTGCTCGACGAGGAGCGTGACCTGCACCGGTCGACCGTCCTCGACCTGGCGCTCATCGGGCGCTACTACGAGCGCTTCGCCGACCACGCCGTGTCCGTCGCCCGTCGAGTCGTCTACCTCGTCACGGGCGAGTACGACTCGGAGGTCAGCTACGACCACGAAGAGGTCGAGGACGCCGACGTCATCGCTGAGATCGAGCGCAACAGCTGACCCGGCACCGCAGTCGAAAGAGCAGTTTCTCCCCGGTTCGCGCCCAGGTGACCTCGGGCGCGCACGTGGGAGAAACTGCTCTTTCGATTGCGCGGGGGGAAGAACTGCTCTTTCGATGGACTCGGGTCAGCGGCCTTGCTTGGCCACGGCCTCTGCGGCGGCCAGGGCGGCCTCGGGGTCGAGATAGCGGCCGCCCCGGGCGACGGGAGCGAACGACTCGTCCAGCTCGTACACCAGCGGCATCCCGGTCGGGATGTTGAGCCCTGCGATGGCGTCGTCGCTGATCTCGTCGAGGGTCTTGACGAGGGCGCGCAGCGAGTTGCCGTGTGCGGCGACCATGACGGTGAGGCCGTCAGCGAGGTCCGGCTTGATCTCGGTCTCCCAGTACGGCAGCATCCGCGCGACGACGTCCTTGAGGCACTCCGTGCTCGGCATGGCGTCGCCCAGGCCCGCATAGCGCGGGTCGCCGGTCTGGGCGTACTGGTCGTCGGCATCGATGGGCGGCGGCGGCACGTCGTACGAGCGACGCCACTGCATGAACTGCTCCTCGCCGAACTGCTCGAGGATCTCCTTCTTGTTCTTGCCCTGCAGCGCGCCGTAGTGGCGCTCGTTGAGACGCCAGCTGCGCTTGACCGGGATCCAGTGGCGGTCGGCGGCGTCGAGCGAGAGGTTCGCGGTGGTGATGGCCCGCCGCTGCACCGACGTGTGCACGATGTCCGGCAGGATCGCCGCCTCCTTGAGCTGCTGGCCGGAGCGGACCGCCTCGGCCCGGCCCTTCTCCGTCAGGTCGACGTCGACCCAGCCGGTGAAGAGGTTCTTCGCGTTCCAGTCGCTCTCGCCGTGCCGGACGAGCACCAGGGTGTAGGTCATGGGCGCCAGCCTAGCGACGGCCACCTCCCGGTCAGGAAGGCTGTCCAGCGTCGTCCTCGAGCAGGTGACGGAACGGCTCGAGGTTGCGCGTCGACTCACCACGGGAGACGCGCCAGGCCCACTCCTTCTTCATCGAGCCGAGGAACCCGAGGGCGAGCAGCTCGTTGAACGCCTCGTCGCTCGCGGCGAGGACCACACCGAAGAGCTGGTCGAGGTGCTCGGCGTCCAGCGCGTCGGTCGGCACCTCGCCCCGGACATAGACGTCGCCGTCGGTGTCGATCGCGTAGGCGATCCCGGTCAGGCGGAGGTTCTTGCGCAGCAGGGTGCGGTAGAACTCCGTGTGGTTCTCGTCCGGGTTGCGGATGACGAAGGCCGAGATGCTCGTCGTGCGCGGCCTGATGAGGAGTGAGACGACGGTCCGCAGCTTCTTCTCTCCGGGCAGCGTGACGACGTACTCACCGTCCCGCCCGCCGAGCTCCCACTCGAGCTCCACGGACCGGAGGTAGTCGGTCAAGCGGGTCTCGGCAGCACTGGTGTCGGCGCTCTGTCGCTCGCTCATCGGGCCAGCATGTCAGGCCCGGAGGACCGATTGGGTCAGGGGATGACCGCGCGGGGCACGCCGACGAGCCCTTCTCCCTCCGCGATCGGAGAGTGGGTGCGGTCGTGGATCGCCTGTCGATACACCGCGAGCAGCCGGTCGGTCGTCGCGTCCCAGCCGAAGCCCGACGCGTGCCGGATCGCAGCGCGCCCCAGCTCGAGGCGGAGCTCCTCATCGACGAGCAGCGCCTCGACCGCGTCGGTCCACGTCCTCGCATCGTGGCCCTCGACGAGGATGCCGGCGTCTCCGACGGCGGTCGGGAGGCCCCCGACATCGGCAGCGACCACCGGCGTGCCGCAGGCCTGCGCCTCGATCGCGACGAGCCCGAAGGACTCGCTGTGGCTCGGGACGAGGACGAGGTCGGCCGCGCGGTACCACTGAGCCAGCACCGGGCGCCGGACCGGCTGGACGAACCGGACCACGTCGGCGATCCCCAGCTCGTCGGCCAGCTCCTCGAGGCCGTGCGGGCGGGCCAGGCCGGTGCCGCTGGGACCCCCGAGCACCGCGACGGTCAGCCGCCTGCGGCGCTCGGGGTCACGCCGGAGCAGTTCTGCAGCCACGTGGAGGAGCAGGTCCGGGGCCTTGAGCGGCTGGATCCGGCCCACGAAGAGGAGCAGGTGCCCGTCGACGGGCAGTCCGAGGGCGACCCGGGCGTCCTTCCGGTCCCCGGGCGTGAAGGTGGTCAGGTCCACCCCCGGTGGGACGACCGAGACCTTGTGGGGTGGGGCGGCATAGAGCTCGATGAGCTCGCGGGCCTCGCCCTCGGTGTTCGCGACGAGCCGGTCAGCCGCCTCGACGACCTGCACCTCGCCGATCTCCCGCCCGCGCGGCTCCGGCCGGTCCCCCTCCGCGAGGTGGCGGTTCTTCACGCGGGCCATGGTGTGCATCGTGTGGACCAGGGCCACGCCCCACCGGTCCGAAGCGAGCCAGCCCACCTGACCGGAGAGCCAGTAGTGCGAGTGGACGACGTCGTAGTGGTCCTCCGGCAGGGACAGTCCCGCCTGCATGATCCCGGCGGAGAAGGCACACAGCTGGCCCGGCAGCTCCTCCTTGGGCAACCCCTCGTACGGCCCCGCGGTCACGTGGAGGACGCGGACGCCGGGGACGAGCTCCCCGACGATCGGGGTCTCGCCGGTGGTGCGTCGGGTGAAGATGTCCACCTCGATGCCGCGGCGAGCGAGCTCCTTGGCCGCCTCGGCGACGTAGACGTTGAGGCCTCCCGCGTCGCCGGTGCCCGGCTGCTCCAGCGGCGAGGTGTGGACGCTGATCATCGCCACGCGCTTGGGGTCGTCCGACATCTGGCGCCCTTCTGCTCGACCCGGCTCCGTCCTGTCCACTTCGACTCAACCACACCGTCGACTCTCCGTATTCCACAGTGTGGTCACCGGTGCCCACGACTCGGTCACCCGGCTCGCGCCCGTTAGGCTGCGCGACGTGCCCGGCCCCCATCGCCCCGTCGGGTCGATCACCCGGGGCACGACGAACCCGAACCGGTTGCGCCGCTGCGACCGCTGGCTGGCCGGCCCCCAGGCCGGGCGGTTGCGCCGCAGCACGACTCCCCCCATCGTCGTCGACCTCGGCTACGGCGCCTCCCCGGTGACCGCGGTGGAGCTGCACGAGCGGCTGCGCCGGGTCCGCCCGGACGTGCAGGTCGTCGGCATCGAGATCGACCCCGAGCGGGTGGCTGCTGCCCGGCCGCTCGAGCGGGCAGGCCTGTCGTTCCGCCGGGGCGGGTTCGAGGTCCCTCTGGGCGACGGGAGGCGGCCGACCGTCGTCCGGGCGTTCAACGTGCTGCGGCAGTACGACGAGGCCGAGGTCGCCGGTGCCTGGGCGCAGCTCCGGACCCGGCTCGCGCCGGGAGGCCTCATCGTCGACGGCACGTGCGACGAGGTGGGCCGTCGCGCCGCGTGGGTCGCCGTCGACGAGGCCGGGCCGGTGTCACTCACGATCTCGCTCCGCCTCCGCGGCCTCGGCCGGCCGTCGGAGGTGGCGGAGCGCCTGCCCAAGGCCCTCATCCACCACAACGTCCCGGGCGAGCCCATCCACGCCTTCCTCACCGACCTCGACGACGCGTGGGCGCGAAGTGCGCCGCACGCCGGCTGGGGCGCCAGGCAGCGCTTCCTCGCCGCAGCCGCGGACATCGCGGGGCGCTGGCCGCTGGCTGACGGCCCGTCCCGCTGGCGGCTCGGGGAGATGACCGTCGCGTGGGACGCGGTCGCGCCAGTCTCCTGACCCCCGTTCCGGGAGGGCGGGAGGAGACGGACGCAGCGGTATGCCGCTGAGCTGGCTCAGCGGCATACGACTGATGGGTGGGTGGCGGGGTCTACTGCTCCTCGTCACACCGGGCGTAGTCGTCCTGGAGGCGCTCGATGTCCTCCTCGTCGAAGGGGCCGAACGCCACCTCGAGGAGCCGGCCGGGCCGGGAGCCGGAGTTGCCCATCCGGTGCGTCGAGCCGCGCGGCACCCAGACGGTCTCCCCGGGAGCGGCGGTCCACACGCGGTCATCGACCGTGATGTCGATCGGCACGTCGAGGACCTGCCACATCTCTCCGCGGTGGTCGTGGCGCTGGAGGGAGAGTCGGTGGCCGGGGTGGACGGTGATGATCTTGACCGTCACCTGCTCGTTGGAGACGAACTGCTGGAAGGCCCCCCACGGGCGCTCGGCCACGAAGATGTCCTCGGCCGGGTTTCGGTCGCCCAGCGCGTAGTCGTCCGGCGTGTGGCCAGGTCGCTTCGGGTCGCCATCACGCATCTGCGACTCCGTCACGCGCCCTGCACCGTGTTGGTTGCTCATGCCCTCCCCTTTGGGTTGTGAGTGCCCAGTGTGCCGCATCCGCGGTGCGGGCGGACGCGGCTGCGCGGGGGGTCACCAGCGGTTCGAGGACCCGCCGATGCCGCGGACCTGCCGCAGGGCGGGGCGCACGTCGGTGAGGTACACGGCGGTGCCGACGATGGCGAGCAGGCCGAAGAGGTTGAGCGGGTTGAACATCGTCACGAAGCCGATCCCGACGGCGACCCCGAGGATGACGAGCCAGAAGGTGCGAGTGCGCTTGCCCGCTGCGAGGTACGCCCGCTCGGGGTGGCGCAGGGCGTCCACGAACGCGAAGATCTCGGCCCCGAAGGCGACCACGCCGATGACGAGGAGGACGGCGTTCTGGAAGCCGTAGAACAGCTGCATGACCGCAGCCTAACTGCCGGACGAGGGGAGGGCGGTGTCAGGCGTCGACGACGAGCGTGACCGGGCCGTCATTCGTGAGCGTCACGGCCATCATCGCGCCGAACCGTCCGGTCGCCACCTCGATCCCGCGACCGCGCAGCGACTCGACGACCGCCGCGACGAGGGGCTCGGCCACCGGCCCGGGAGCAGCCGCGGACCAGGATGGTCGCCGGCCCTTGCGGGTGTCGGCATAGAGGGTGAACTGGCTCACCACGAGGACGGGGGCGCTGGCCTCGAGCACGCTCTGCTCGTCCCGGAGGATGCGCAGCTCCGCGATCTTGCGGGCCAGCCGCTCCACCTGCTCGGGCCCGTCCTCGTGCGAGACGCCCACCAGTGCGAGCAGGCCCGGACGGGTGATCTCACCGACGACCTGTCCATCGACCTCGACTCGCGCGTCGGTGACCCGCTGGAGCACGGCGCGCACGGCGTCCCGCTCAGATGCCGACGGCGACGACGGCGCCGACGGGCTGGCCATGACCCAGGACCGGCTCGTGCTCGAGGGCCGCCAACGCGACCTCGTCCATGATGCCGGCGCGGCGCAGGACCGCGGCGAGCACGACGGAACGAGCGCGAGAGCTGCCGTCGGCGATCTTCACGGCGACGCCCCGACCGTCGGGAAGCCCGACGGCATAGACGGCCTCGGCGCCGTCCTTGGCGATCAGCCCCGGCACGTGACGGATCAGGGTCGTCACGTCGCGGCGGGTCCCGCCGACGTACTCGGGATACTCCCGCATCGCAGCGGCGACCCGAGCCTCGGCGCCCCCGGTCGCCCCGGCGAGGCGACCGAACGAGCGGGCCAGGCCGACGAGCGGGACCGCGTGGATCGGGGCGCCGCAGCCATCGACCGCGAGCGCGAGCGGCTGCGTCCCGGCCAGCTCGGCCACCGTCTCGGCGATCGCCGCCTGCAGCGGGTGGCCCGGGTCGCGGTAGGTCGTGGTGTCCCAGCCGTTCAGCACGCACGTGGCGAGCATCGAGGCGTGCTTGCCCGAGCAGTTCTGCACGATCGACTGCTTCGGCAGTCCCGCCGCGATCCAGGCCGTCCGGGCCACCTCGTCGTACGGGTGGTCCGGGGTGTTCTGCAGATCCGCCTCGGACAGCCCGGCCCGGTCGAGGATGGCGCGGGCTGCCTCGACGTGGAAGTCCTCCCCCGAATGGCTCGAGCAGGCGAGGGCGAGGAGGGCGCCCTCGGTGTCCAGCCCGCGCCGGACCATGGCGAGCGCCTGGATCGGCTTGGCCGACGACCGGGGGAAGACGGGGCCCGACGAGTCCCCGACCTCGAAGTCGACGCTGCCGTCCGGGTGGGTGACGACGGCCAGACCGTGGTGCACCGACTCGACGAAGCCGCCGCGGACGACGTGGGCCACGACCGGAGCGCTGGTCAGGGCCGGCGAGACGGGGCCCGGGGTGGATTCGAGGGCGCGGCCGGGGTCGGTGGCAGGCGTGGTGAGGTGGTCAGGCACGTCCCGCAGTATGCCGCAGCAGCAGAGCAGGGCCACCACCCGGTGAGGTGGTGGCCCTGCTCTCTGGCGAGGGTCAGCTGCTGGCCTTCTTGGCGGGAGCCTTCTTGGCCGGCGCCTTCGTGGCCTTCGTGGCCGTGGAGGTCGTCGACGTGGCGGCCGGCGCCTTCCGGACCGCGGGCTTGGTGGCCGACTTCGCCGCCGAGTTCGCGGTCGTCGAGGCCGACTTCGTGGTGGTCGCCGCCTTCTTGGTGGCGGTGGACCGCCCGGCGGCGGAGCTGCGCGCCGCCACCTTGCGCGTCGTCGTCGTCTCCACCTGGTCGGCCTTGCGCGTGGCGGCCCCCTGACGGGCGGCGGCCCGACGGACGGCGGTGCTGCGAGCGGGAGTGCGCTTGGTCTTGACCGGCTCGGCGGCCTGCTCGACGGCCCCGACCGAGGACTCGACCTGGGCCGCGACCCGCTCGGCGTCGTCGGAGACGGTGTCGACGAGGGTCCGGGCGACCTTCTCACCCTCGGTCCGCGCGGTCGTGGCGACCTTGCGCCCGCGGGTCACGAGCGACTCGGACCGCTCGGCGAGCCCGACCGCGGCCTTGGTGCCCTCGGTGCGCATGTCGGCGACGATCTGCTCCCCGCGCGCGGCTGCCGCGTCGTACTGGTCCTTGGCGTTGCTCGCGAGCACGAGGCCCTGGTTGAGGACCTGGGCGGGGATCTCCGCGGCCTCCTTGACGAAGCGGTCGGCGAACTGGGCTGCGACCCGCTGGAGCTCGGTGGTGCGGGCCTGGAGGTCGGCGAGCCGCTTCCTGAGGTCCTTCTGCAGCTGCTGCGCTTCCTTCTTGGCGCCCTTGCGCAGGTCGACCGCGCGCGCCTCCTTGGTGGCGGCCTCGAGCTGGTCGCCCGCGTGGCGGACGGTGTCGACCGCGATGTTGGCCGCGCCGACGACCGCGTAGAACGGTGTCGGGTCGACGTTCATCTCGGGGAGCCGGTTGTCGAGCTGGCCGCGGACGTCGGCCATGGCTGCCTCGGCCTGCTTCTGCGCGTCCTTGACGGCCTTGCTGATCTTCTTCTGGTTGAGAGCCATCTCAGTTCTCCTTCTGGGTTGCCTTGCGCTTCCCACTGGACTGGGGAGCCGTCCCGCTGCGGCGCTCCTTCGGGCCGACGAACGACTGGTAGATCTCGACGAGCACCGCACGCTGCCGGTCCGTGAGGTCCGGATCGACGGCGATGGCGGAGAGGACGTCCGGCGCGGCGGCCGGGTCACCATGGGACAGGACCCGCTCGTCGAGGATGCCGGCGCGGACGTAGAGCGACTCGGCCGACACTTCGAGGCCCTTGGCGATCTGTTGCAGGATCTCAGCGCTGGGCTTCTTCAGCCCGCGCTCGATCTGTGACAGATAGGGGTTGGAAATGCCGGCGATCTCAGCGAGCTGCCGGAGGGACAGCTGGGCGTTCTCGCGCTGTTCGCGCAGGTAGGCGCCGAGGTCGGGGAGTCTGCTCACACCTCCATTGTGCTAACTAGAGCAAGCAAAATGCAAACTGTGGGCAGCGTGAGGCCCAACACAACGCTCACCCCGGACGCCGTGGGCGGCCAGCGCGTGCCGGGCGGACCCCCACGTCGGATGCCGCTCAGCCGGCTCCCACCGCGCGCTCAGCTCACGGTTCAGCGGGAGCGAGCCCAGCGGCATCCGACCTGAGTGTCGTCAGCGGGAGCGACGGTCCTTGACGGCGAGCAGCTCGCGGGCCTCAGCGGTCGACATCGGCGGGCGCTGCATGAGGGTCGCGAGGGTCGCGGCGCGTCCGACGAGCTCGCGGTTGTGCCCGACCGGTTGGCCCTTGGCAAAGATGAGGTTGTCCTCCATGCCGACCCGCAGGTGCCCGCCCGCCGACAGCGCCGCCGCAGCGATCGGCAGGTGGGTGCGGCCGACACCGGTCGCGGACCACGACGTCACCTCGGGCGGCAGCAGGGCGAGCCCCGCCATCAGGGCCTGCGGGGTGCCTGGCATCGACCCCGGGACGCCGAGGACGAAGTCGACGTGCACCGTGCCGCCGTAGGGGAGCCCGCACTCGTCGATGAGCCGACGGAGGGCGTGGACGTGGCCCAGCTCGAAGAGCTCGAACTCGGGAACCACCTCGCGCTCCTGAGCCAGCCGGTAGAGGTCGACCATGAAACCCCAGGGGTTGAGGAAGACGCCGTCGCCGAAGTTCGTCGTGCCACAGGTCAGCGAGCAGGAGTCCGGGTCCGCGTCGAGCACAGTGAGACGCCGGTCCAACGGGTCGGTGACGGCGCCGCCGGTCGAGAGCTGGACGACGAGGTCAGTGGCCTCGCGGACGCCGACGACGGCCTCCCGCAGCAGGGCCGGGTCGAGGGTCGGCTGGTGGTCGGCGTCGCGGACGTGGATGTGGATCAGGGCGGCGCCCGCGGCCTCACAGGCGATGGCGGTCTCGACGAGCTCCTCCGGGGTGGTGGGGAGCGCCGGGACGTCGGCCTTGGCGGTCTCGGCCCCGGTGGGGGCCACGGTGATCAGGGTGCGCGCGGCGGCGCGCGCGGGGACGGTCGTCATGGCGCCATCCTGCCAGCGCCGGGTCAGGGCGCGACGATGACCGTCTGTGCCGCGGTGACGTCGCCGACGAGGAGGACCGCTTCCGGATCGGTGTTGCGCTTGATGACGGCGAGGGCGATCGGGCCGTCCGTGTGGTGCCGTCCGACCGACGTGAGATGCCCGACGACGCGGTCGCCCGCCCGGACCTCCGCACCGGGCGCGGGCAGCACGTGGCCCGACCCGTCGACGTGGAGGAAGACGATCCGCCGCGGGGGCCGACCGAGGTTGTGCACCCGGGCCACGGTCTCCTGGCCCCGGTAGCACCCCTTGTGCAGGTGGACGGCGGTCCGGAGCCAGTCGACCTCGTGGACGATGGTCCGGTGGTCGGTCTCGGCGCCGAGCTGTGGCCGCCAGGCGGCGATCCGGAGGGCGTCGGCCGCCCACAGACCGGCGAGGGGCCGGTCCCCGACCGCCTCCTCGAGGGACACGCGGGGGACGATCACCTCACGCCACGACCACTGCCCGCCGGGGTGCCCCTCGACCGGGCCGTAGGCGGTCGTGTCACCGACGAGGTCGGGCCACGGGTCGCGCCACGCCAGCGGCTCACCCTCGGCGGACTCCGCACTGTGCGGCTCACCGAGAACGGCCCAGTCCGCCGTCACGTCGGCGACCTCGACGCGCAGCATGAAGCGCATCCGGTCGAGCCAGGCCCGGAGCGACTCGCCGGCGCCGGGCTCGGTCGTGATCCACGTCGTCGCGCCGTCGTCGACCAGGTGGAGCGAGTGCTCGACGTGGCCCTTGGGGGTGAGGATGAGCGCCTCACGGGACTCGCGCACGCCCAGCCCGAGCAGGTGCTGGGTCGTCAGGGAGTGCAGCCAGGACAGTCGGTCGGGCCCGGTCACGGTCAGCACCGACCGGTGGGACAGGTCGACGACGGCCAGCCCCTCCTCGAGGGTGCGCTCCTCGCGCATCGGGTCGCCGTAGTGGGTCGCGACACCCGCGGCCAGTCCCTCACCGGCGACGGCGCCCGGCCGCCCCAGGAGGGGGCTGCGCAGGACGGTGGGCGCCTCGGTCATGTCGGTCACGCTCGGTGCAACGTCCGTCGGGGCCACGGTCATCCCGTCAGCCCACCCGGGTCAGGGTGGCGGCGAGGTGGCTCTGGAGCTTCTGGCCCACCGCCGCCATGTCCATCGCCCACATCAGCTTGGACTCGACGAGGCCATACATCCGCGTCGCGGCGTTGTACTCCTTCGCCCCCGGGGACCGGAGCACGCCGTCGGTCTTGAGCTGGATGCGGGCCGGCTCCATCGTGCCGTAGTAGAGCTCGAGGATCCCGGTCGGGTGCGCGAGGAGCAGCTCGACCTCACCGTTGGGCTGCGGCCGCCAGAAACCCGACTCGACAGCCGCCGGGCGGACCCGCTCCCCCGTCGCCGAATCGAGGATCCACGCCCGGCTCTCCCACTTGAGGAAGGACCGACCGTCGTGGGTCACCTCGACCTCCTGCCCGAAGTGGGCCGACTCGATGGTCGGGTAGCCGAGCACTCCGGCGCCCTCCCACCTGCCGATGAGCCACGCCAGCGGGCGCAACGGCTCGGGGATGTCCTGGTCGAGGTGGAACATGCTCGTGATCGTATCTTGAGCGCATGAACGCTCCCGAACGATCACTCGTCGTCAAGCTCACCTCCGGCGTCGAGGCACCCGAGCGCCTCTCCCAGGCGTTCACCGTGGCCGCGACGGCCGTGGCGAGCGGGGTGGTGGTCAGCCTGTGGCTCACCGGGGAGGCGTCGTGGCTCGCGGTCCCCGGTCGGGCGGAGGAGTTCGAGCTGCCGTATGCCGCCCCGCTGGCTTCGCTGCGCGACGCCGTGATCGCGGGCGGCCGGCTCACGGTCTGCTCGCAGTGCGCGGCGCGACGGGACCTCGAGGAGGACGCCCTGGTGCCGGGCGTGACGATTCGCGGCGCGGCGGCGTTCGTGGAGGAGGCCCTCGCTCCGGGCGCCCAGGCCCTCGTCTACTGACCGCATCGAAAGAGCAGTTCGTCACCAAGCTCATCGAAAGAGCAGTTCGTCCCCCGGGACGCCGAGGCGGTCGCGCTTCCTCCGAGCCGGACGAACTGCTCTTTCGATGCGGAGCGGGACGAACTGCTCTTTCGATCAGGAGACGAGGAGGAAGAGCCGGACGAGGACGCCGAGGACGAGCACCGAGCCCAGGCCCGCGGCGACCTGGCCCCGGACCCCGAGCATCGCCGGCTGCAGCGCGAGGACGCGACGGAAGGACCAGGACAGGGACCCGGCCGCGGCGGCGAGGCCGACCGCCGTCCACGCACCGAGCTCATCGAGGAGCAGCGCGGCGACCACACCTCCGCCGACCGCTGCGCCGAGGCCGACGAGGCCGAGCAGGGGGCTGAGACGACGCCGGCCCGCGAGGAGGTCGGCCAGCACCGCGGCCGCCGCAGCCGCCATCGTCACGACGACGTAGGCCCGGCCCAGCGACTCGTCGCCGGCCGTGACGGCCAAGGTGGCAGAGGTCATGGGGAGCAGGCCGCCGAAGGACGCGAGGAGCGTGAGCACCAGCCCCGCGCGACCCGACGTGCGCACCAGCTGGCCCATGAACGCCACGACGATCCCGAACGCCACGGCCGCGGCCGTCCAGCGCAGGTCGTCGCGCAGGGCGCTGAGGACGATGCCCGGGGCCGCGGCCAGCAGGACGATCGACGTCGTCACCGGCGTGAAGGAGCCGGCGAGGACCGGCCAGGCCCAGGCCAGCACCAGGGCCAGCGCGAGCGTGGCTCCGAGCAGCGGGCCGAACCCTCCGGCGGAGGCTGCGGCGAGGACCGTGGCGGAGGTGATCACCGTTGCGACGGTCCAGGGGCGGACGCGGTCGGCCCCCAACGGCGAGAGCGGCAGGTGGAAGGGCGCGGGAACGGGTTCGTCGCCGGCGGTGTCGCCAGCAGCGGCGGCGTCGGCAGCGGCGGCGTCAGGCACGGTCCTCATTCTGCCTCACCCCCCGGCGAAGGGCGGGAGCACCTCGACGGTGGCCCCGGGCGCGACGGCCGCCTCCCGCCGGGCTGCCCGGCCGTCCACGAGGAAGGTCGCGACCGCGGCGACTCGCGCCAGGGCGGGGTGCGCGGCGACGGCAACGGCGACGACATCTGCGACGGTGGCGTCAGGGGCGAGCCCGAGGGGCTCGCTGTCGACGCCGGCCGCCTCCCGCGCGGCCGCCCAGTACCGCACGGTCACCGCCTCCATCACCGGCTCCGTCACCGCCTCCATCGGCGTCTGCCCCGTCGACCCCACCTCGCCCATGCCGCTCCCATCTCATCGTGCATCCAGCTCCTCTGGTGCAGGTCCAGTGTCGCCTATCCTGCAGGGGATGGCCCGACTGCTGCTCCTCACGAACGCGCTCGCCCCGAGCGCCGAGGTGCTGCCCGCCCTGGGGCTGCTCGTGCACACGGTCCGGGTCCTGCCCGCCGAGCCGACCGCGCTCGTCGACTCCCCCGAGTGCGACGTGGTCATCGTCGACGCCCGCCGCGAGCTGGCGAGCGCCCGGTCACTCTGCCGGGTCCTCCGAACCACCGGGATCACGACTCCGCTGCTGGCCGTCCTCACTGAGGGCGGCCTTGCTGGTCTCACGGCTGAGTGGGGTCTCGACGACGTGCTGCTCGACACGGCCGGTCCGGCTGAGGTCGACGCCCGGCTGCGGCTCGCGCTGACGCGGGGCCAGTCCGACGACGCCGACCTCGACCTGCCGATCACGTCGGGTGAGCTCGTCATCGACGAGGCGAGCTACTCGGCGAAGTTCCGGGGCCAGCCGCTCGACCTGACCTACAAGGAGTTCGAGCTGCTCAAGTACCTCGCGCAGCACCCCGGCCGCGTGTTCACCCGCGCCCAGCTGCTCCAGGAGGTCTGGGGCTACGACTACTACGGGGGCACCCGCACGGTCGACGTGCACGTCCGTCGGCTGCGGGCCAAGCTCGGGCCGGACCACGAGGCCCTCATCGGCACGGTGCGCAACGTCGGCTACCGGCTCGTCGCGGACAAGGCCCCGAGCGCATGAGGGTCGAGGTGCGTGCGGCCGACCGCCTGGTGGCAGCCGAGTCACAGGCCGTCCTCGAGCTCGCCGCCCGCGCCGAGTCCGCTGACGGGTCGGGGCCGCTCTCGGAGCAGTTCCGCCTGTCGGTGGACTCGGGCGGCCCGGGCGTCACGCACCTGTTGGCGTATGCCGCTGGGCTCGGCCTCGTGGGCTACGCGCAGGCCCGCACGGGGTCGGGTGACGACCCCCTGTCCGCCGAGCTCGTCGTCTCCCCGGAGGCCCGGCGCCGCGGGGTGGGCTCCGCCCTGCTGTCGCAGCTTCCCGGGGCGGTTCGGGTGTGGAGCCACGCCATCGGCGCCGCGGCCGGGGCTGCGGACGGTTTCGCCCGGGCGAGAGGGCTCGAGCCGGTCCGTTCGCTCCACGTCATGGGCCGCTCCCTCGTCGACGGGCCGCCCTGGCCGTCGGCCACCGTGCCGGAACGCTACGCGGTGCGCCACTTCGAGCCGGGTCGCGACGAGGATGCCTGGGTCGCCGTCAACGCGGCCGCCTTCGCCGACCACCCCGAGCAGGGCGCGCTCACCCGACGGGACCTCGAGCAGCGCATGGCCCAGCCGTGGTGGGACCCCGAGGGTCTGATCCTCGTCGTCGAGGCCGACGACGGCGACCGCATCGCGGCCTTCCACTGGACCAAGGTCGACCCGCCGGAGGGGGACACGGGTGAGGTCTATGCCGTCGGCGTCGCCCCGGACCGGCAGGGCGAGGGCCTCGGCCGGGCGGTGACCGTCCTCGGCCTCGACCACCTCCGGTCCCGGGGACTGCACGACGTCGTCCTCTACGTCGACGAGGACAACCTGGCCGCGGTGCACACCTACACCGGCCTCGGCTTCACCGATCTGGAGGTCCACCGCCAGTTCGCCCGGGTGCCCGGCTGACGCCAGCCGGCCGGGCTGGGACGGTGCCGGCGAGCGGGCGCGAGCCCAGCGGCATACGGCATCGGCGTCGGCCGTGTTCACCTGACCGTCGCCAAACGATGTCACGATGGGGGGCATGAGCACCGGCAGTCTCGAACGCACCGACCTGGACGGGCAGGACCCCCACCGCGACGTCGAGGCCACCACCTCCGAGGCCAACCCGCCCGAGGTGAGCTCGTTCACGAGCACGGTCCCGAGCCCCCGACCGGCGACGCGGGGGCCCAACGGCAGGTTCGTCGGCACCGGCCCCGGCCCCCGTCCGCAACGGCTCGCGGAGGACCTGCCCACCGACCGGTACCTCGAGCGGGAGCTGTCCTGGCTGCAGTTCAACGAGCGCGTGCTCCAGCTCGCCGCGGACCCCACCGTGCCGCTGCTCGAGCGGGCCCGCTTCCTCGCCATCTTCTCGAGCAACCTCGACGAGTACTTCATGGTCCGCGTGGCCGGTCTCAAGCGCCGCATCGCGACGGGCCTCGCGGTCCGGACGGCCGCGGGCCTCGAGCCGCGCGAGCTCATCGACCGGATCGCCCGGCTCGCGCACGAGCTGATGGCCCAGCACGCCGCCCTCTTCCAGCACGAGATCCGCCCGGCCCTCCGGGCCGAGGGCATCACCATCGTGCGGTGGGACGACATCGACGCGGTGGAGCGCGAACCCCTGCACCACTTCTTCGCCGACCGCGTCTTCCCGGTGCTGACCCCCCTCGCGGTCGACCCGGCGCACCCGTTCCCGTACATCTCCGGGCTGTCCCTCAACCTCGCCGTCCTGCTCCAGAACCCCAAGACCGGCAACGAGCACTTCGCCCGGCTCAAGGTGCCACCCAACCTTCCGCGGTTCATCCGGATCGAGGACCTCACCACCGACGACGGGTCGCACGTCCGGCGGTTCGTGCCGCTCGAGGACGTCATCGCCTCGCACCTCGACCAGCTCTTCCCGGGGATGGACGTCCAGGAGCACTTCTCCTTCCGGGTGACCCGCAACGAGGACCTCGAGGTCGAGGAGGACGACGCCGAGAACCTCCTCACCGCCCTCGAGAAGGAGCTGACCCGGCGCCGCTTCGGCCCGCCGATCCGGCTCGAGGTCGAGGACGACATGGACCCCAAGCTGCTCGACATGCTCAGCCGCGAGCTGCAGATCAGCGACCGCGAGATCTACCGCCTCCCGACCCCGCTCGACCTCACCGGCCTGTGGATCGTCACGGACGTCGACCGCTCGGACCTCGAGTACCCCAAGTTCTTCCCCCGGACCCACCCGGACTTCGCGCCGACCGAGAGCGCCAAGCCGACCGACCTGCTGGCGGCGGTCCGGTCGAAGGACGTGCTCGTCCAGCACCCGTACAACTCGTTCTCGACGTCGGTCCAGGCGTTCATCGAGCAGGCCGCCGTCGACCCGAACGTCCTCGCGATCAAGCAGACGCTCTACCGCACGTCCGGCGACTCCCCGATCGTCGACGCCCTCATCGACGCCGCCGAGGCCGGCAAGCAGGTGCTCGCCGTGGTCGAGATCAAGGCCCGGTTCGACGAGGTCAACAACATCTCGTGGGCCCGCAAGCTGGAGGAGGCCGGCGTCCACGTCGTCTACGGCGTCGTCGGGCTGAAGACCCACGCGAAGCTCTGCCTCGTCGTGCGACAGGAGGCTGAGGGCCTGGTCCGGTACTGCCACATCGGCACGGGCAACTACAACCCGAAGACGGCCCGGACCTACGAGGACTACGGCCTCTTCACCTGCGACCCGCAGGTCGGCGACGACCTGTCCCGGCTCTTCAACCAGCTGTCCGGCTTCGCCCCGCGCAGCCGGTTCAAGCGGCTGCTCGTCGCCCCCCGGTCGGTCCGCACCGGCCTGATCGAGCTGATCGATGCCGAGGTCGAGCTGCACCAGCACCGCGCGGAGGGGGCCCCGCCCGGCCGGATCGCGATCAAGACGAACTCCATCGTCGACGAGGGGATCATCGACGCGCTCTACCGGGCGAGCATGGCCGGGGTCCAGGTCGACATCTGGGTGCGCGGGATCTGTGCGATCCGGCCCGGTGTCGAGGGCCTCTCGGACCACATTCGCGTCCGGTCCGTGCTCGGTCGGTTCCTCGAGCACTCACGCGTCTTCTGGTTCGACCACGGCGGCGATCCGCAGGTCTACATCGGCAGCGCCGACCTCATGCACCGCAACCTCGACCGGCGCGTCGAGTCGCTCGTGCGGATCATCGACCCGGGGCACCTCGCGGAGCTCAGCGGCCTGTTCGACCTGGCCTTCGACGAGAAGACGTCGAGGTGGGACCTCGGCGCCGACGGCCGATGGGTGCGGCATCACGTCGACGACACGGGCGCCCCGCTCACCGAGGTGCACGCGGCGCTCATCGAACGCCATGACAAGCGCCGCCGGAAGGCGCGGCGCCGGTGAGCGGGCCCGTGGTGACCTGTTCCGCATCGGCGCGCCCGGCCTGACGTGCCCTCCCTCATCCCGGCCGCCGGAACCCTCCCGTGGCGTCGTCGCCATGGGACGCTCGAGGTCGCCCTCGTCCATCGGCCGCGGTACGACGACTGGTCGTGGGCCAAGGGCAAGCTCGACCCGGGCGAGCAGCCATCAGTGGCGGCCGCGCGCGAGACCCTCGAGGAGACCGGCCTGCACGTCAGCCTCGGCATCCCCCTTCCGACCTCGGTCTACACGGTTCTCGATGCGGCGGGGGCGCCCGCGACGAAGGAGGTCCACTACTGGGCCGCCACGGTGACGGGCGGCTCGGGGGAGCTCGAGCACGAGATCGACGAGGTCCGGTGGGTCGACGTCCGCACGGCGAACGACCTGCTCGACTACGGCCGGGACCGCGAGCAGCTGCTGGCGCTCGTTCGAGCGGACCGCGAGCGCCGGCTCAGGACGTGGCCCCTCGTCCTCGTCCGGCACGCCAAGTCACGTCCGCGCAGCACCTGGGGCGGTGACGACCGCGAGCGCCCACTCGACGCCGTCGGGCGTGAGCAGGCGGACGACGTCGCGCGCGTCCTCGCGGCCTACGGGGTCCAGCGGGTGGTGTCCTCGTCCTCGCTGCGATGTGTCCAGACCGTCGAGCCGTATGCCGCTGGGCTGGGGGCGCGGGTCAAGGTCAAGGACGCGCTGTCCGAGGAGGGTTTCGCTGCGGCTCCCGCCGAAGCGGTGCGACACATGGAGAGGGCGCTCGACCGCGCGCAGCCCGTCGTCGTGTGCAGCCACGGCCCGGTCCTGCCCAGCCTGCTCGACGTCCTGGCGAGCCGAGTCCCGGCGGACTCGCCGTGCTCGGCGGTCGCAACCGAACACCTGGCCGCAGCAGCCGACTCGGCGATGCGCAAGGGCGAGGTGCTCGTCGCGCACCTGAGCGGCTCGGGGCGAGGGGCGAGAGTCGTCGCCGTCGAGCGGATCGACACGTGACCCAAACTCCCATCCTCCCTCGCAACGCCCTCTTGCGCACCGGGTGCTGGCAGGCCGCACCGGATCGTCGACCGTCGTTCACCTCTGGTTCACCGAGAGGGGGGATTCTGTCATCCGACGCTCCTAAGTTCAGCTCCGGATGACAGCTCAGCAGGGGCTGGCCGGTCACCCGAACACCACAGAGTCACCCATCGAGAGGGAATCCCCCGTGTCTGTTTCGCGTGTCAGCGCCATCGGCGCCATCGCCCTCACCGGCGTCCTGGCGCTGTCGGCATGTTCGTCCGAGAACCCGGCGCCCGCCGGCAACACTGCTGGTGGCGGCACCAGCGCCGCCAACGGCGACTGCTTCGAGGGCGACCTCAAGGCTGAGGGCTCCTCGGCCCAGAAGAACGCCATCGACGAGGCCATCTCCGCCTACCAGACCGCTTGCGCGGACGCCAACATCGACTACCAGCCCAGTGGCTCTGGTGCGGGCATCAAGCAGTTCATCGCCAAGCAGGTCGACTTCGCCGGCTCCGACTCGGCCCTGAAGACCGAGGAGAAGGACGGCATCGTCGAGTCCGTCGAGGCCAAGAACTCCTGCGGCTCCGACGCCTGGAACCTGCCCATGGTCACCGGCCCGATCGCGATCGCCTACAACGTCGAGGGCGTCGACAAGCTCGTGCTCAACGCCGAGGTCGCGGCGAAGATCTTCGACGGCAAGATCACCAGCTGGGACGACGCGGCCATCGCCGAGCTCAACCAGGGCGTCAAGCTGCCGTCCACCCCGATCAAGGTCTACTTCCGCTCCGACGAGTCGGGCACGACCGAGAACTTCACCAAGTACCTCAAGGCCGCTGCGCCCGAGGCGTGGACGCACGAGACCGGCAAGAAGTGGACCGGAAAGGGCGAGGGCAAGGAGAAGTCCGCCGGTGTCGCCACGGCCACCCAGGGCCAGGACGGCGCCATCACGTACGTCGAGTGGAGCTACGCGCAGCAGAACCAGCTCGCGATGGCCGCCATCGACACGGGCTCCGGCCCGGTCGAGCTGAGCGCCGAGTCGGCCGGCAAGACGGTCGCCACGGCCGAGCAGACGGGGACGGGCAACGACCTCGCGCTCAAGATCGACTACGCCACCAAGGAGGCCGGGGCCTACCCCATCGTCCTGGTGACGTACGAGATCGTCTGCTCCAAGTACGCCGACCCGGAGACGGGCAAGAAGGTCAAGTCCTTCCTCAAGTCCTTCGCCTCCGACGAGGTCCAGGGCAGCCTGACCTCTCAGGGCTACGCACCTCTCCCGGCCGAGGTCGCCACCAAGGTCGAGGCAGCGATTGACGCGATCTCCTGATCGTGACCCAATGGGGCGGGTGCCGAGTCGACTCGGCCCCGCCCCATCCGGCATGTTCACCCTCATGAAGTCAACCCCGAACGAAAAGGTCTGACGTGTCCACAGTGACCGGCGTCTCCGCCGCAGACGAGCTTCCCGGACCGGACGGTCGCAAGCCCCTCACTGGCGACCGCGCCTCGACCGGACGACTCGGCGACCGGCTGTTCGGCGGGGCCGCCACCCTCTCGGGTGTCATCGTCATCGCGATGGTCTCGCTGATCGCGGTCTTCCTCGTCGCGCAAGCCCTGCCGGCGCTGACCAACAACTCGGAGAACTTCCTCACCAGCCGCGTCTGGGCACCGGGTGGCGCGCAACCGGCGTTCGGGATCCTGGAGTTCCTCTGGACCACGGTCGCCGCCTCGACGATCGCCATGGCGTTGGCGGTGCCCGTCGGGGTCGCGGTGGCGCTCTTCCTCACGCAGTACGCCCCGATCTGGATGCGGCGGCCGGCCGCCTCGCTCGTCGACCTGCTCGCCGCCGTGCCATCCATCGTCTACGGCCTCTGGGGCCTGCTGACGTTCCGGGCGTTCGTGAGGCCGGTCGAGCAGTTCCTCCAGGACAACGTCGGCTGGTTCCCGCTCTTCGCGCCCACGAGGATCACCGGCGGCACGATCTTCTTCATCGGCATCGTCCTGGCGATCATGGTCCTGCCGATCGTGACGGCGCTCTCCCGGGAGGTCTTCGACCAGACCCCCACGGCGCACAAGGAGGGGGCGCTGGCCCTCGGGGCGACCCAGTGGGAGATGATCCGCACCGCGGTCCTCCCCTTCGGCAAGCCGGGCGTCATCTCCGCGTCGATGCTGGCCCTCGGCCGGGCGCTCGGTGAGACCATCGCCGTCACCTTCCTCGTGTCGGCCCTCTCCGACGGGACCGACTGGACCTGGTCCCTCTTCAACGGCGGCGAGACCTTCGCCTCCAAGATCGCCAACAACGCCGCCGAGTTCAGCAACCCGAGCAAGACCGGCGCCTACATCGCGGCCGGACTCGTCCTCTTCGTGCTCACGTTCATCGTCAACAGCATCGCCCGGATCGTCATCGAGCGCAGGAAGGCCTTCACCGAATGAGCCTCACGACGACCCCGGGCCGGGTGTCCGACGACGGCGTCGCCGACGGACCCGGGAGCCCACCGAGCGGCCCGCCTGCCCGCGAGGCCGTGCGCGAGATGGACAACCCGCACCGGGCTCGCACGACCAAGGACCTGCTCGCGCGCATCGTCATGTGGAGCGCCTTCGCCGTGGCCATGGTTCCCCTCGTGTGGATCCTCTGGACCGTCGCGAGCCGAGGCGCGCACCTGCTTGCCGACCCGGTCTGGTGGACCGGCAACCAGCGCAACATCAACTCCGACGACGCCGGGGGCGGCGCCCGCCACGCCATCGAGGGCACCCTCATCCAAGCCGGCATGACGGCGCTCATCTCGATCCCCATCGGCGTGCTCACGGCGGTCTACCTCGTCGAGTACGGGCGGGGCCGGCTCGCCAAGGCGATCAGCTTCATGGTCGACATCCTCTCCGGCGTGCCCTCGATCGTCGCGGCGCTCTTCATCTACGCGGTGTGGGTGACCACGTTCGGCATCGACCGCAGCGGCTTCGCCGTGTCGCTCTCGCTGGTGCTGCTGATGATCCCCACGATCGTTCGCTCCACGGAGGAGATGCTCAAGCTCGTGCCCAACGAGCTGCGCGAGGCGTCCTACGCACTGGGCGTGCCCAAATGGGTCACCGTGGTGCGGATCGTGCTGCGCACCGCCTTCTCGGGCATCGTGACGGGCATCTTGCTCGGGCTGGCTCGAGTCATGGGCGAGACCGCTCCCCTGCTCATCCTCGGGCCCTACACCAAGAACTTCCAGCGCGACCTCTTCGACGGCAACATGGCCACCCTGCCGACGATGATCAACCAGGACCGGGGCGACTTCGCCCTGGCCACCGCGGCCGAGCGGATGTGGGGCGCCGCCCTGACGCTCATCATCCTCGTCCTTCTCCTCAACCTGCTCGGCCGAGTCGTCGCCCACTTCGGCTCCGTCAAGAAGTAAGAAAGCGAAGCAACCTCGATGGCAAAGCGAATCGACGTCACCGACCTCAGCGTCTACTACGGGGACTTCAAGGCCGTGGAGGGCGTGACGATGACGGTCGAACCGCGCTCGGTCACGGCCTTCATCGGCCCGTCCGGCTGCGGCAAGTCGACCTTCCTGCGCACCCTCAACCGGATGCACGAGGTGATCCCCGGCGGTCGGGTCGAGGGCAAGGTCATGCTCGACGACCAGGACCTCTACGCGGCCTCGATGGACCCCGTCCGGGTGCGGCGCACCATCGGCATGGTCTTCCAGCGGCCCAACCCGTTCCCGACGATGTCGATCTATGACAACGTCGCCGCCGGACTGCGACTCAACGGGGTGCGGAGCAAGAGCACGCTCGACGGGATCGTCGAGGAGTCGCTCAAGGGCGCCAACCTCTGGACCGAGGTCAAGGACCGGCTGGGCAAGCCGGGCGCCGGCCTCTCCGGCGGCCAGCAGCAGCGACTGTGCATCGCCCGGGCCATCGCAGTGCAGCCTCAGGTGCTCCTCATGGACGAGCCGTGCTCGGCGCTCGACCCGATCTCCACCCTGGCCATCGAGGACCTCATCAACGAGCTCAAGACCGAGTACACGATCGTCATCGTGACCCACAACATGCAGCAGGCGGCCCGAGTCTCGGACCGGACCGCCTTCTTCAACCTGCGGGCGACGGGCGAGCCCGGCCGGCTCGTGGAGATCGACAACACGACGAAGATCTTCAACAACCCGTCGCAGAAGCAGACCGAGGACTACATCTCCGGCCGCTTCGGCTGAGTCGGGTCCACCCGCCGAGTGGTTCGAGCCGGGTCGGCCCGGATCAGTGGAACAGGGTGCTGATGGAGTAGAGCGCCACGGCGACCAGCCCGGCCCCGGGGAACGTCAGGACCCAGGCGCCGACGATGTTGCCGGCCACCCCCCACCGGACCGCGGAGAACCGCTTGGTGGCACCGACGCCCATGATCGCCGAGGTGATCGTGTGGGTCGTCGAGATCGGCGCCCCGAAGCCCAGGCCGGCGACGTAGAGGATCGAGGCGGCCGTCATCTCCGAGGCGAAGCCCTGAGGCGGGGTCAGGTGGATGATCCGTCGGCCGAGGGTGCGCATGATGCGCCAGCCGCCTGAGTACGTGCCGAGCGCGATGAACGTCGCGGAGAGCATCAGGACCCAGATCGGGATGCTGTCCCCGGAGTGGTACCCGGTGATGTTGAGCGTGAGGATGATGACACCCGCCGTCTTGGCTGCGTCCTGGAGCCCGTGGCCGAAGGCCATGGCCGCGGCCGATGCCGTCTGGGCCCACCGGAACCCGCGGGTGACCCGGGCCGGGTGGGCATGGCGGAAGGCCCAGAAGATGGCGGTCATCACGAGGTAGCCGAGCGCGAGCCCGGCCAGCGGTGACAGGACCATCGGGATGACGACCTTGCTGAGCACCGTGTCCCACTGGACCGCCACTCCCGCGGCGAGGGCCGCGCCGCCAAGGCCACCGATCAGGGCGTGGGACGACGACGAGGGCAGCCCGAACCACCAGGTGATGAGGTTCCACCCGATCGCGCCGAGGACCGCGCAGGCGACGAGCCAGAGCGCCCCCGGACCGGTCGGGACCTCGATGATGCCGGAGCCGATCGTCTTGGCCACCTTGGTGCCGAAGAAGGCTCCGAAGAGGTTCATCACGGCCGCCATGACCAGCGCCACCCGGGGGGTGAGCGCCCGCGTGGAGACCGACGTCGCGATGGCGTTCGCGGCGTCGTGGAAGCCGTTGGTGTAGTCGAAGGCGAGGGCGATGGAGATGACGATGATGACCGCGATCAACTGCGCGTCCATCACGACTCCTTGACGGCGATGCCCTCAACCGTGTGGGCGACCTTCTCGAACGAGTCGGCTGCCTCTTCGAAGCCGTCGATGACGCCCTTCATCTTGATGATGTAGACGGCGTCCTGATGCGAGTTGTTGAACAGGTCGGCCAGCATCTTGCGGTGCAGCTTGTCGGCCTGGTTCTCCAGCCGGTTGATCTCGATCCAGTAGCTGCGCAGGTCATTCAGGGAGCGCAGTCGCGGCATGGCCTCCGCAGTGACCTCCGCCATCCGCGAGAGGATCTCGATCTGCTCGGCCATCCCCTCCGGCAGCACGCCGATGCGGTAGAGGACGATCAGGTCGGCCGTCTCCTCGATGTGGTCCATGCAGTCATCGAGGTGGGCCGCCAGGTTGTGGATGTCCTCGCGGTCGAACGGGGTGATGAACGAGGTGTTGACCTTCTTGATCAGCTCGTGCGTCGCCTCGTCCGCCTCGTTCTCCAGCGCACGGAGCCGCTCCGCGATCGAGGTCCGTTCCGGGACCCCGAGCTCGAGGAGCTTGGTGAGCTCGCGCGTCGCCTCGACAAGGAGGCCGGCGGACGTGGCGAAGAGGGAGTAGAAGCTCGTGTCCTGGGGGGTCAGGCGAAAGCCCACGGGGGTGCTCCGGTCAATCGGAAGTTGGTCGCCACGATGCTATTGCCAGATGGTCACCCGGGCGCAAACCGGCGTACACGAAGGCGTCACCGACGACCCAGCCAGCCGCCTCAGCCCGCTCCACGGGTGATGCCCGAGGACACCTCGGCGGGTTTCAGCTGGCCGGCTCCCGGCCCGACGGGACCTCGACCTCGCCGCCCGTGATCCCCAGCAGGGCGTCGACCTCCTCGGGCGTGAAGTGCCGAGGGCTCGTGGAAGCCGCCACGACGAGGTCGCTCACCAGCTCGATCTCGTCGGCGA
>Ga0209347_1001235_pt1 | contig 44435 bp, 35 predicted proteins | sample AutmiccommuBRH23_FD_187382 | JGI IMG/M metagenome (GOLD analysis project Ga0209347, IMG submission 187382) | Deep subsurface microbial communities from Mt. Terri, Switzerland - Autotrophic microbial communities BRH/23 (SPAdes) (version 2) | ecosystem: Environmental > Aquatic > Deep subsurface >... | reverse complement strand
TGTTGTAACAGCATATACATTAGGCTTTTAAGCTGTTACAAGATACAAAAAAAAGAGTAGATAAACTTGTGTTTCTACTCCTTTTTATTAAAATTTTAGTCTTAAAAATGACTTTTTCAGTGGCCTCCAAATTTGGAGTCTTTTTTTATACTAAGTCAAAGGATTCAGCCATTTAAATGGATATTTTGTGTTTGGAACCACAATTCTTTCCGTAATGCGATACATACGTTCGGGCAATTTTAACAAATAATCTCTGGCTTTTTCAGCTTCATCCGTCAATCCGGTAATCTTATCGATATCCCAAACAGCATTTAGTTTTTTAATAATTTCCACATAATCAAAACCTGTGTATACGCCTGCACGTTGCGCCACAGTTGAAAATTGGCCGAATAGCGTTCCTTTTTCTTCATAAGAATGCCTTAGATGATAAGCGGGCATCACAATTTTGTTTTTCATCATATATTGAAATGCCAGCATCATTTCACTTGGATCGTATTTAAAAATCTGTTTCACAAATTCGGTATAGGCCAAATGGTGACGCATTTCATCGCCAGCAATAATTTTCGACATTTTTGCCAACAAGGTATGTCCGTTTTTACGCGCAATTTTTGCCACATTGTTATGGGAAATGTAAGTGGCCAATTCCTGGAAACTCGTATAAACAAAGTTTTTATAGGGATCGCGGCCGGTGCCAATATCCATTCCGTCGGCAATTAAATGTTGGGTGGTAATTTCAACTTCACGCATATTTACCCTGCCCGACATATAAATGTATTTGTTCAACACATCGCCGTGTCTGTTTTCTTCGCTGGTCCAGGCGCGTATCCATTTTGCCCAGCCATTATCGCCGCCGTTATTGCTGGTTTGCGAAATTCCTTCGATATCAAGCAACCAGGATTCGTAGGTTGGCAAAGCTTCTTCGGTAATGGTGTCTCCCACCAAAACGGTCCAAAAATCATCATCCAATTCTTTGGAAATTTCCCTGATTTCTTTTACTTCTTCTATAAATTTATCGCATTGGGAATTAGGAAGAAAATCTGTTGGCTGCCAAATTTTTTCTGGAGCTATTAAAAATTTTTCAACAAAGGAGTCGATGTTTTTTTCCAAGGTTAGCATCACTTCTAACCTGATATTTTGTAATGACATAATTTTAATTTAGTAGTAGTTTGCTAAATTACGGCATTTTTAACGGTTTTTTCAACCTTTTCAAAAAGTTTAACAAATTCTAGGGAATCCGCTTTAATGGGTTCGTGAAGTTCAAAAGTGATTTTTACGCCAACTTCTAGGGGAAACATTCCATATCTGTTAAGTTTCCAGCAATTGTTAATGGTCATTGGAATTACATAGGCCGAAGGCGCAAATTTGGTGAGCATTTTTAAGCCATTTTCAGAAAAGCGTTTGGGCACACCATCTTTACTTCTTGTGCCTTCAGGAAAAATAACGGCTGAATACTTGTTTTTTTCAATGTATTGTCCAAATTCTTTCAGTGCTGTTAAAGCCTGCCGGGCATCATTTCTGTCTATTAAAACAGAACCGCCGTGCCTTAAATTATAGGAAACGCTCGGAATTCCTTTTCCCAGTTCCACTTTTGAAACAAATTTTGGATGGTATTTTCTCAAAAACCAGGAAATTGGGGAAATATCATTCATACTTTGGTGGTTTGATACAATAATTAAGGGCGTATTTTCAGGAATTGGGTATTTGCTGATAAATTTTATGCGGGTTCCCAAAATATACAGCAGGTAAGTAAACGTCCCATTCATAATATCTACCGCAATTTTATGGCCACGGTATTTTCCGAGGTTAAATCCTAGCCATTGCATTACGTGAAAAATAAGCAAACCACTCCCGTAAAAAAAGTAGAAGATCACAGAAAGAATATATGATAAAAATTTTTTCATAATTAAAAAAAATCCGAAGCCAATTGGCTTCGGAAATAAATATCATTATTTAGAAAACCACAAATTCCAAGGAATCACTGCTAGAATAAGGATTAAGGCAATCGTATAGTAAATGGCGATGGTCTTAAATTTTGCGTTATCGGTTGTTTTCTTTTTATGTTTTGAAAATCCTATGGTAATTAAGGCAATCGCAATAATTATGAGCAATGGATGCTCAATCAAAGGTTTTCTGAGTTCGCTGTTTTTCACCACTTCACCCATACCTACACTTCGCATAGTTTCATAATAAAGAGAAGTGTAATAAGCGACAAAGCCCAATATCAATTGAATATGAGCCGTAATTAAAGCAAATAGCGATATACGCAAATCTTTGGCTTTGAATTCTTTTTTTGATGTTGAGCCAATAATTGCATTAACAACCGCCAATATTAAAATTAGCAATACAAGGTAGGCCCAATAAGAATGAATCATTTTAGTCATAGTAAATATGTTTTTTAGTTTGAAGCAAAAATAGGGAAATTAAATTAAAATAATTATTCAAAAAGTAAGGGGAAAGGAATTATAAATGAACTTGTGAGGTTTTTTTAAATTGATAATTTCGAAAACGATTTAGTTTTATTTAATCAAAGTGTCGTTAATGAGGCTAAAATGCATCTTCATAATTCAGCTATTTTTGAAAAACAATTCGTAAAATGGCTTAACAACCAATATTTATTGGGAAATTTTCAATTATATAACTTCCTGACAATTATCATATTAGTTATAAAAAAAGATTAAATTAACTTTTTTTTCTTTTTTCTTATCGTTTATTACAATAATTGGAAAAAAATTGTATTTTGCATCAACATTAACCAATATTATAAAGGATATTATGAAAAAACTACTAAGTATTATTTTTGTACTTTTTATGGGCTCAGTTATGTTTGCCCAAACTTCAATTACAGGTACTGTAAAAGAAGCAAAAACTGGTGAACCCATTCCGGGCGCCAATATAAAAGTTGCTGGTAAATCTATTGGAACTACCACTGATTTTGATGGAAATTTTTCATTTAAAGTGGCTCAAAACCCACCTTTTACTTTAGAAATTTCGCTAATTGGGTACGCATCAACAAAAGTTGAAATTACCCAAAGTGAGCAAAGAATAAGCGTGGTACTTGATGAGGCGGCTACAGCTTTAGATGAAGTTGTTGTGTCAGCTTCAAGAACGCCAGAACGCGTTTTGGAATCTCCTGTAACCATTGAAAGAATGGATATCAGAGATATTAAAAACACGTCTTCCCCAACTTTTTATGACGGATTGGAAAATTTAAAGGGGGTTGATGTTAATGTAAGCAGTTTTACATTTAAATCAGTTAATACCAGAGGTTTTGCCACAATCGCTAACACGCGTTTTATGCAATTGGTTGATGGGATGGACAATTCATCTCCTCTCTTTAACTTTAATTTGGGGAACTTATTGGGAATGTCTGAATTGGATGTGAACACTGTTGAGCTGCTTCCGGGAGCTTCTTCTGCCTTATACGGAGCAAACGCTTTCAACGGTATTTTATTTATGACCAGTAAAAGTCCGTTTGAATCTGCTGGCGTTAGCGTTTATGGAAAAACAGGAATTACTTCACAAAAAGCGGCCGGAGACAATCAGTTTGCTGATGTTGGAATAAGAATGGCCTATAAATTCAGTGATAAGTTTGCCGCAAAAGCGTCTTTCTCCTATTTAAAAGGAACAGAATGGTATGCCACGGATTATGAGGATTACGCAAATCCGGGATTTGACAGATCCAATCCTGCTTATGACGGGTTAAACGTATATGGCGATGAGGTTTCAACCATTTTAAATTTTGAACAAATTGCGCTTGCAAATAATGTTCCTGCTTTTATAGCGTCAACAATGGGCTCTGCAAGAGTTTCAAGAACAGGTTATAATGAAGTTGATATAATGGATGGCTATATTGCGGAAAGCGCCAAAGCCGATTTTTCTTTTCATTATAGGCCTTTTGCCAATGATTTGGAAGTTATTTACAATGCTAAGTTTGGAGGCGGAAATACTATTTACCAAGGCGCCAACAGATACAATATCAACAATTTCTTTATGCAGCAACATAAACTGGAAATTAAAGGCGACAACTTTTTTATACGAGGATATATTACGGATGAAGATGCGGGAGATTCTTATGACAGCCGTTTTGCGGCAATCAATATAAACAGAAGCTGGAAATCCGATAAAGATTGGTTTACCCAATATGCCGGAGCATATCTTCAAACGTATGTTGGAACAATACTAGGCGGAGGAACTCCAAATCCAGCCGTAATTCACCAACAGGCTCGAGACTTTGCGCAAACTGGCGCATTGGTTCCCGGAACAGAAGCTTTTAAAACAGCTTTTGACAAAGTAATTTCCGATCCAAGTTTGTTGACAGGGGCTAAATTTAAAGATGACACAAAAGTTTACCATTCCGATGCCAATTATAATTTTGCAGATTTGGTTGATTTTGCTGATATTCAGGTTGGAGGTTCTTGGAGACAATATTCTTTAAACTCTTTCGGAACAATTTATACTGATCCTGATGGCGCAATCAACTATGAAGAATACGGCGCTTATATGCAAATGCAAAAGAAATTTGTGGATGACCGTTTGAAATTTACGGGATCATTGCGTTATGATAAAGCACAAAATTTTGACGGAAATTATTCTCCAAGAGTTTCACTTTCCTACTCATTGGGAGAAGGCAAAACGCGTAACTTAAGGGCTTCATTTCAAACAGGTTTCAGAAATCCAACCACCCAAGACCAATACATTGGTTTAGATGCCGGCAGCGCAATTTTAGTGGGATCGGCACCAGATAATTTAGACCGATATACATCAAGTCCAATATCAGTTAGTGCTACCGGGAAATCATTAGGTTTCCCTAACACTATTCAATTATCTGGCAGAAGAGCTTATGACAATGCATTTACTTTGGCATCTGTGTTGGCTGGAGCCCCTGAAAAATCTGACGTTTCTCTTGTACAACCTGAAAAAGTAACCGCTTTTGAAGTTGGTTATAGGGCCAGTTTCGGAAAATTATCTCTTGATGCAAGTGCTTATTATAATGATTACAAGGACTTTATAGGTGTTAAAACAGTGTTAGTGCCATTATATGGAAAAGCAGATTTTTCTGACTTCGTTCCCGGCGGTCCACTTCCGGCTCCTTTAGCTGCAATTGCATTAAATGCCGGGGATTATAAAGCTTTTCAAACATACACAAACTCACCTGCCGACATTACATCTTATGGCGCAGCAATTGGTGTTGACACCAAAATATTTGGCAATTACAATTTTGGCGTAAACTATACTTTTGCGAAGTTTGATTTTGATCAAGCTTCAGACCCAGATTATGAAGCCAGTTTTAACACACCGGAACATAAAGTGAAAATTTCCTTCGGAAACACAAACATTATTGAAAACTTAGGGTTCAATGTTAATTATAGATGGAGTGACAGCTATTTGTATGAAGCAACATTTGTAAATGCAATGGTTGATTCTCGCTCAGTAGTTGATGCGCAAATTAATTATAGCATTCCAAAATGGAAGTCTATGTTTAAAATAGGAGGCGCCAATATTGGAGGAAAAGAATATTTCAGTGTTCCCGGAACAGGAAAAATAGGATCACAATATTTTGTGTCTTGGACCATTAATCCATAAAAATCAAAATAGTTTATAGAATTAAACGCCCTAAATTTTTAGGGCGTTTTTTTTTTAATTAAACACGTATTTTTTTTTCAAAATAAAATCAAAAAACTATCTTTGCACCTTGAAAATTAAGGCGAAGCATAAAAGAGTAAATATCTAAAAAATAAATAGTTAAAGTAATGGCAAAAGTTACAGGTAGAGTTGCGCAAATTATTGGACCGGTTATAGACGTTGAATTTGAAACTGGCGTTGAGCTTCCAAGAATATACGATTCTTTAGAAATCACCAGAAAAGATGGTTCATTGTTGGTATTGGAAGTACAATCTCATATTGGTGAGGATACCGTTAGAACCATATCTATGGATTCAACCGACGGATTAAGCAGAGGAACAGAAGTTGTTGCCACAGGCAAAGCAATTCAAATGCCTGTCGGTAAAGATATTTACGGACGATTATTTAACGTAATTGGAGATGCTATTGACGGATTGGGGAATTTGCCTAAAGAAGGCGAAAACGGATTGCCAATTCACCGTCAAGCACCAAAATTTGAAGATTTATCTACTTCAACAGAAGTTTTATATACAGGAATTAAAGTAATCGATTTAATTGAGCCTTACGCAAAAGGTGGGAAAATTGGATTATTCGGCGGTGCCGGTGTAGGTAAAACGGTTTTGCTGATGGAGCTGATTAACAATATTGCAAAAGGTCACGGTGGTTTATCTGTATTTGCAGGTGTTGGTGAAAGAACACGTGAAGGAAACGACCTTTTAAGAGAAATGCTTGAATCGGGCATTATAAAATATGGTGATGCTTTTATGCACTCTTTGGAAGAAGGCGGATGGGATTTGTCTAAAGTGGACAAAGCAGGATTGAGAGAATCAAAAGCAACCTTTGTTTTCGGACAAATGAACGAACCTCCGGGAGCGCGTGCACGTGTTGCTTTATCAGGATTGACCATTGCTGAATATTTTCGTGATGGCGCCGGTGCAGGTGAAGGACAAGGAAAAGACGTATTATTTTTCGTAGACAATATTTTCCGTTTTACACAAGCGGGTTCGGAAGTATCTGCATTGTTGGGACGTATGCCTTCAGCAGTGGGTTACCAACCAACTTTGGCAACAGAAATGGGTGCGATGCAAGAACGTATCACTTCAACAAAAAACGGTTCAATTACTTCAGTTCAGGCAGTTTATGTGCCTGCGGATGATTTAACGGATCCAGCTCCGGCAACAACTTTTGCGCATTTGGATGCCACTACGGTATTGTCGCGTAAAATTGCGGAATTGGGTATTTATCCTGCTGTGGATCCATTGGATTCTACTTCAAGAATTTTGACAGCTGATATTTTAGGACACGAACATTACGATTGCGCACAACGCGTAAAAGAATTATTGCAACGTTATAAAGAATTGCAAGATATTATCGCCATTTTAGGGATGGAAGAATTATCGGAAGAAGATAAATTAGTAGTTTACAGAGCGAGAAGAGCACAACGTTTCTTATCACAACCATTCCACGTTGCCGAGCAATTTACTGGAATTCCTGGAGTTTTGGTTGATATTAAAGACACCATTAAAGGATTCAATATGATAATGGATGGTGAACTTGATAAATACCCTGAAGCTGCATTTAACCTAAGAGGGTCAATTCAGGAAGCTATTGACGCAGGAGAAAAAATGTTAGCGGAAGCTTAAAAAAGTTATAAGTTATAGGTTATAAGTTATAAGTTTGAATTCACCCACAACAAAAAAAATATGATTTTAGAAATAGTAACACCGGAAGCCACCATATTACGCACACAAGTAGATGTTGTGTCGTTACCGGGAAGTGACGGTAAATTTCAGTTGTTAAACCATCACGCGCCAATAGTTTCATTACTTATTGAAGGCGAGGTAAAATTTAAAGGTACAAACATCACGATTGATGAGCAATTTGAAAATAAATTCACAAATATCAAAGGTGAATATTCCTTTCCAATTAAAAGCGGCACCATTGAAATGAAGGAAAATTACGTGATTGTGCTTGCAGATTAAACAGCGAACATAATAATTTTAAAAAAGTCCTCGTTCATTGAATGGGGACTTTTTTTTGTGCAAGAAATGTGAATTATAACTTTGATAAATGATTTGTTTTAAAGAACTTTAACTCAAATATTTAATTAATCAATCACCCTATGAAATTTTATAAATTACTCCTGTTATTTTTAATAAGCACCAATTTTATTTACGCACAATTTAAAGCCATTACTGTTGAAAATAGGCTTACACCACAACCAAATTACCGATTGGCAGCCAAATATTCGCCAGATAATTTGGCAAAATTGGTTCATTCAACCACCGTGGCGCCTCATTGGTTAAAGAACGGAAATCGTTTCTGGTATCAGTACAAAACCACTTCCGGTTCCAATTATTATTTGGTGGATGCCGACCAAAAATCTAAAACCAAATTATTCGACAATGCAAAAATGGCAAAATGGTTAACAGAAATAACAAAAGACCCTTATGATGCGCAACATTTGCCGAAATTCGATTTTAAATTTGTTAAAAACGAAACTGCTATTCGTTTTAGAGTCACTTCCACAGAAGAAGTGATCGCTGTTGATGATAATGTAAAATCCGACAAGAAAAAAGAAGAGACGGAAAAGGATTCAACCGCTGTTAAAAAGGACAAGAAAAAGAAGCCAAAAATGGAGAAAAAGGTGTATCACCTTGAATATAAATTGGGCGATAACAAACTGACCATTATCGACAATAAAAAGGAAGATGAAAAGTTAAAACGCTGGCCAAATATTGCTCCAGACAGTTCTATTGTATTGTTTTCTAAAAACTACAATTTGTATTGGATGGACAAAGCAAACTTTTTAAAAGCAGTTAAAAATGAAAAAGACTCCACCATTGTTGAAAATAAATGGACAACCGACGGCGTTGAAAATTATAGTTACGGCGGAGAAAGCCGTGATGAGAATAATGAAACAAAAGAAGAAAAAAAGAATGACAGAAAAGGAATTTGGGGAACTTGGTCTCACGATTCCAAGAATTTCATTTTCCAAAAATCTGATGACAGAGCACTTAAGGATTTGTGGGTAATCAATTCGGTTGCGAAAAAAAGGCCGACGTTGGAAACCTATAAATACCATATGCCAGGTGAAAAGGAGTTTTCCAAAAATGAATTGTTGATTTTTAACATTCCTTCAAAAAACATTGTTAAAGTAAAATTAGATACCGTAAAACAACAAAGTGTATCGGTTTACAGAGCTCCGGAAAAAAAATCCAATGCCGATGATGAATTTAAACCTTCAATATTGCTTTCAAAAAAAGGAAAAATTTATTTTAACACCATCAGCAGAGACCGTAAAAAACTGGATATATGTGTTGCCGATATTGAAACCGGTGAGGTGACTGTTTTGATTGAAGAAAGATTTAACACGTATATTGAATCGAAACCCTTGGTATTATTTAACAATGAGCAGGAAATGTTGCATTGGTCGGAACGCGATGGCTGGGCGCATTTTTATTTGTATGATTCCAAAGGAAATTTAAAACAGCAGGTGACCAAAGGATCCTTTCACGTTGATGATTTTGAAAACATCAATGAAAAGGAACGCGTAATTTATTTTACAGCAAATGGCGTTGACGCCAATCAGGATCCGTATTTTTCAAATTTGTACCGCATTAATTTGGATGGATCAGGGTTAAAAAGCATCAATGCGGGCGATTTCAATACAGAAATTAGCATGGCCGATTCCAATGCGTATTTTGTGAGCAATTATTCCAGGGTAAATACGGTTCCAAAATCGGAATTAAGAAATAATTTAGGAAGTGTTGTTATGAACTTGGAAGAAGCCGATTTGTCTCAATTGTTTGCAACCGGCTATAAATTTCCGGAACCTTTTAAAATGAAAGCCGATGATGGTATTACAGATCTTTACGGGGTGATGTACAAACCTTACGATTTCGATTCCACAAATGTGTATCCGTTGATAGAATATGTATATCCGGGTCCGCAAACTGAAGCTGTGGACAAATCTTTTTCCATCAGAATGAACAGAACAGATCGCATTGCACAAGTTGGATTTGTGGTGATTACGTTGGGAAATCGCGGCGGACATCCCGATCGTTCTAAATGGTACCATAATTATGGCTACGGAAACCTGAGAGATTATGGGTTGGCCGATAAAAAATATGTTGCGGAACAAATGGCTGATAAATATCCGTTTATTGACATTGACAAAGTGGGAATTTTCGGACATTCAGGCGGCGGATTTATGTCCACCGCAGCAATGCTGGTTTACCCCGATTTCTTTAAGGCTGCAGTTTCTTCCGCAGGAAACCACGACAATACTATGTATAACAGCTGGTGGAGCGAAACGCATCACGGCGTAAAAGAAGAAATGGAAGACGACGGAACAATTACTTATAAATATGACATTGATAAAAATCAGTCGTTAGCTGCAAATTTAAAAGGGAAGTTAATGCTGGTTACGGGAGATGTTGACAACAATGTGCACCCTGGAGCCACAATAAGAATGGCAGACGCCTTAATAAAAGCAAACAAACGATTTGATTATATGGTGATGCCCGGCCAACGCCACGGATTTGGAGATATGACTGAATATTTCTTTTGGCTTACTGCCGACCATTTCAGCAAGCATTTACTGGGTGTTGAAGTTATGAATGTTGATATGTTGGAAATGAACAGAGACAAGGCGAAAAGTAAATCGTTGTAAGTTTTATAAAAACTAAGCATAAACAAAAAGCGCCACTCAAAATTCTTGATTGGCGCTTTTTGTTTATGATGAGATTTTTACGAGAACAGTTTTACCACGTCATTTCCGTTTGCCAAAATAAGAAGCGCTATTAACAATAGAAATCCTGTGATTTGGGCATATTCTAAAAACTTATCGCTTGGCTTTCTACCGGTAATCATTTCATACAACGTAAACATTACGTGGCCGCCATCCAATGCCGGGATTGGCAATAAATTCATAAAGGCCAACATAATTGAGAGAAATGCGGTGATTCCCCAGAAAGACTGCCAGCTCCAAGTGGCCGGAAAAATATTGCCGATGGCAATAAAACCGCCAATGCTGGTCGCTCCTTTTTTAGTGAAAACATATTTAAATTGTGTGATGTAATCTTTTAGTGTCCATACCGCCAAAGAGTTTCCTTTTGGAATACTTTCCATAAAAGTATAGTCTTTATGTTCAACGGTAATGCTGTTCAAAAGAGAATTTGATACGCCAATGGTTTTGTCTTCTCTAGGGGTTAAAACAATTGTTTTAACAGTTCCGTTTCTTTCAATATCAACAGAAATATCTCCCTCTTTGGAATTTTGAATCAATTTGGTGAAATCTTGCCAGTAACCAACAGGATTTCCGTTAACTGACACTATTTTGTCATTTTTTAACAATCCGGCTTTTTCGGCAGGAGAATCCACTACAACAGTATCAATGACGGCTTCAGTTCTTACAGAAAAAGGTTCCATAACTCCTTTTGCCCACATTTCATCACCAATATTTTCAGGAATTGCTAAAGTTTCAACAGTGCCGTCTTCGTGCATTACTTCAAGGGAAGTGATACCTCTTAAAAATAAATGTCTGTTAACATCGGTTACATCCAACGGTTCAACGCCATCAAATTTCAATATTTTGTCGCCATCCTTAAAGCCATATTCGTGCATTAGCTCATTTACGGCGAAACCATATTTTAGGTCAGTTGGCTTCACAGAATCAACGCCCCAAACAAAAACAATCATAATGTAAATTAATATCCCCAAGATAAAATTAACGGTAACGCCGCCCAGCATAATAATCAAACGTTGCCAAGCGGGTTTCGACCTAAATTCCCAAGGTTGGGCAGGCTGTTTCATTTGTTCGGTATCCATACTTTCGTCAATCATACCTGAAATTTTTACATAGCCTCCCAGTGGAATCCACCCGATGCCGTAAACCGTTTCCCCAATTTTCGTTTTAAACAATGAAAATTTATAATCAAAAAATAGATAGAATTTTTCAACGCGGGTTTTAAATATTTTTGCGGGGATAAAATGTCCCAGCTCGTGAAGCACAATTAAAAAAGATAAACTTAAAATAAACTGTGAAGCCTTAATCAATATGTCCATATATATTTCTTCAAATTACTAAAATCGCACAAATGTACGGTTTTAAATAGAGTTGTAAAAATTGATATATTATGTTATTGTAGGTTTTAACAAAGATTTAAATTGCTTTTGCGACTATAATATTCATTTACACTAAATTTGTGGTTTAATTTTCAAAAAATGAATCTGAAATTCTTTAAAAAATCCGTTCCCACACTTATTATTATGGCTGTTTTTTCAGTTGGGATGATTTTCGCCATTTATACGCTTTTAACGCCCGAAAAAAGATTGCCGGTATTTAATCCTGCCGACATAAACCCTAAATTGGTTGATGAAAGCGTGATTCACATTAGAAGAAACCACAAAGTTGCCGATTTTAATTTGATCAACCAAAATGGAGAAATTGTGACCCAGGAAGATTATAAAGACAAAATATATGTCGCCGATTTTTTCTTTACGCGATGTATGACCATTTGCCCGGTGATGACGAATAATATGGGGAAATTGCAGGAGGTTTTTAAAAATGATGATGATATTAAATTTTTATCGCTTTCCGTAACGCCGGAAATGGACAGCATTCCAATTTTAAAAGAATATGCCATAAATAAAGGCGTAATTGATGCGAAATGGAATATCACTACCGGCGACAAAAAACATATTTATGAACTAGCGCGCAAAAGCTATTTTGCCGTTTTGGATGAAGGCGATGGCGGATTGCAGGATTTTATCCATACCGAAAACTTTATATTGGTCGATAAAAAACGTCAGATTCGCGGTTTCTATGACGGTACAGACAGTGAAGATATTGAACGATTAATTCTTGATATCAAAATATTACAGAATGAATCTAAATAAGTGATAATTATCATTGTTTAGAATCATTCTAATTTAGTATATTTGCCTATTATTTATAATTATTCTTAATAATGGGAGATACTATAGCAAGTTTACTGATTGGTGAAAAAGGAATTATTCAAGATTTTTGCCTAGATGCTATTCCATTAAATCTTTTGGAAATGGGCTGTTTGCCAGGGAAAGAAGTTAGATTATTACAGATTGCTCCTTTAAAAGATCCTTTATACATCAAAGTAAACGGAAGTCATTTAGCCATAAGAATAGAAACGGCAAAACAAATTAACATTACCAAGTTGCGCTAATGAAAAGCAATTCGCTTTTAAACATAGCCTTGGTTGGAAACCCCAATACAGGTAAAACTTCTTTATTCAACCAACTTACAGGTTTAAATCAGAAAGTTGGGAATTACCCTGGAATTACCGTTGATAAAAAGCAGGGGAAATGCAAAATTTCTGAACATTTAACTGCTGAAATCACCGATCTTCCAGGTACATACAGCATAAATCCAACCACTTTAGATGAAACTATTGTGCTGGAAACCCTGCTTAATGAAAAGAACAATTCATTTCCCGATTTGGTTATTGTGGTCGCTGAGGTCGAAAACCTCAAACGAAACTTATTCCTGTTTTCTCAAATAAAAGATTTACAATTTCCTTCCATATTGGTCATCAATATGTCGGATCAGATGATTCGGAAAGGAATTACCATTGATATTGACGCATTAAAAAAAGAATTAAAATCGGAAATAATTTTAATCAGCGCCAGAAAAAATTTGGGGATTGATGCCCTAAAAAGAGAAATTGAAAATTACGAAAACTGGAATACGGAACCCATTGCCAATATTTCAGACAAAATTGATTCCGTATTTTTTGAAACTATTAAAACTGCCTTTCCTGAATTTTCTTTATATAAATCGTGGCTGTTGATTACGCAGCAAAAAAATTGCTCTTTTTTATCAAGCGAACTGCATCAAAAAATTGCGGCGTTTAATCCCGACAGCGAAAAAATTAAGAAATATCAGCATAAAGAAACCATCTACAGGTATCAGATTATCAATGAAATTTTAAAGAAAACGTATTCAGTCGATAAAAATGAAGCGACAGATTTGCGTTCCAGACTTGATAAAATTTTAACCCATAAAATTTATGGTTATATCATATTTTTTGGGATTTTGATGCTCATTTTTCAATCTATTTTTGAATGGGCCAGTTTGCCAATGGATTTAATAGACAGCTTATTTGCCAATTTAAGCGAACTTGCCAAAACCAATTTGCCAAAAGGAACCTTCACCAATTTAATTGCCGAAGGCGTCATTCCGGGTATTGGAGGCATCGTTATTTTTATTCCGCAAATAGCCATTTTATTTTTGTTTATCGCAACCTTGGAAGAAACAGGTTATATGAGCAGGGTGGTTTTTTTGATGGATAAAATTATGAGAAAGTTTGGGATGAGCGGTAAAAGCATTATTCCATTAATTTCCGGAACAGCTTGCGCAATTCCGGCAATTATGGCTTCAAGAAACATCAGTGACTGGAAAGAAAGGTTAATTACCATATTGGTGATTCCCTTTACAACTTGTTCAGCACGTTTGCCGGTTTACGCCATTTTAATAGCTTTAATAATTCCCGATGAGCGTATTTTTGGCATTTTTAATTTACAGGGATTGACCTTAATGGGATTGTATCTTTTGGGTTTTGCTGCTGCAATTTCCTCTGCTATTTTATTGCACAATGTGTTAAAAATTAAAACGCAAAGTTTGTTTGTTATAGAAATGCCAAATTATAAATTGCCTTCTTTTAAAAATGTTTTTTATGAAGTTGTTGAAAAAACAAAGGCCTTTATTTTTGGTGCCGGTAAAATAATTTTGGCTTTGTCCATAATTTTGTGGTTTTTAGCCTCAAACGGGTCTGAAAAATTCAAAAATGCAGCTGAATATGTGACAACGCAAGAATCTGCCAATTATTTAAATGATGATGTTCTTAACAAAAAAATAGCTTCCTACAAATTAGAGCATTCTTATATAGGAGTTATGGGAAAAGTAATTGAACCCGTCATTAAACCAATGGGTTACGATTGGAAAATAGGAATTGCGTTAATAAGTTCCTTTGCCGCTCGAGAAGTTTTTATTGGTGCTTTAGCGACTATTTACAATGTAGGCAGCGATGGAGAAGATGTTGGGACCATCAAAGAGCGAATGGCGGCGGAAGTTGATCCGGTAACCGGAGAAAAAAGATTTAATTTTGCCACAGGTATGTCTTTATTGCTGTTTTATGCGTTTGCCATGCAATGCATTGGCACGCTTGCAATTGTAAAGCGTGAAACCAAAAGCTGGAAATGGCCAATTTTACAACTTACGGGAATGGGCGCTTTGGCATATATCGTTTCAGTAATCACCTATACTATTCTAAGCTGATGCAGGATTATTTGGTATATATCGCTTTAGGACTCGCCATCGTATTTTTGATAAAAAAGTATTTTTTTAAGTCGAAAAAGAAAGGCAATTGCGATCCCGACTGCGGCAGTTGCCACTAGGGTTGCTGAATCTTTTAGGCGTTTAACTGTGGATTTATTTATTTTCTGTAATGTTTAATTGGCTAATAAACTAATTGACATATTGGTAATTTTTTTAGTCTCTTTTCTCATTTATTTAAGGTTTTCTTAACTTTAGTCTTTAGATTTTTCAACTTTAAACTTTTTTCCGCCGCACCACCTGGCCCAATCGCTAAAAATGTTCACTGAACATTTTTTATACGCTCTGTCCCCTTTGGGGGTTAGGGGGCCCTTAACTCAATCCCACATCCAAAGTCATCATAACAATAAATCCGCCAATAAATCCAAGTGTCGCCACATCGGTATATTTATCTCTTTGTGTTTCAGGAATTACTTCTTCTACCACCACAAATATCATCGCGCCAGCGGCAAAAGCCAAAGCATAAGGTAAAATTGGCTGAAAAGTCATTACAGCCCAAGCCCCAATTACCGCTGCAATAGGTTCAACCATCGCTGAAGATTGTCCGTACATAAAACTTTTAAATTTACTCACGCCTTGTCTTCTTATGGGCATAGAAACCGCAAATCCTTCCGGGAAGTTTTGGAGTCCAATTCCAATGGCTAGCGCAACCGCCCCACCAATGGTTGCGCCATCAAAACCGGCTGCAACACCGCCAAATAAAACACCTATTGCCAATCCTTCAGGTATGTTATGCAAGGTGATGGCAAGTACCAATAAAGTGGTTTTATGAAAAGGTGTTTTTACGCCTTCCTTTTCTGTTTCCTTAAAGTTGACGTGTAAATGGGGTAAAATTTTGTCCAATCCAAACAAAAACAATGCGCCCATTCCAAACCCCACAACTGCCGGAATTACTTTTACAAATCCTTCGCCTGGACTCATTTCTATACCGGGAGCTAATAGGCTCCAAAAGCTGGCAGCAACCATTACGCCTCCGGTAAATCCCAACATTCCGTCAAATAACGCACGATTCATTCCTTTGAATAAAAAAACCAAAGATGCACCTAAGGCCGTTAGTGCCCAAGTAAACAATGTGGCGTATAGTGCAGCCAAAATTGGATCGATACTTTCAAAGTAGGTAATAATTTGTTCCATCTTTTATAATTTTTTTACGAATAAATTTTTTGAAATTTGATTTGATATTGAAATTGATGCAGTTTCGGTTTCTACAAGCATCGAATTGTCGAATGGTTCTTTTGAAATCACTTTTAAGATGCTTCCTAATTGAATTTGCAGCTTGTCCAAAAATTTTAAAAAGGGATCTGAGGAATCTTTAATGCCAATCACAACGCACGATTTTCCTGTTTCTACGGAAGATAACATAGTGTTATTGTGATGTTTAATATTACCTTCCTTATCCGGAATCGGATCTCCGTGCGGATCGTGCGTGGGAAATTCCAAAAACGCCTCTAACTTATCTATTAAAGTTTCTGACTTAATATGTTCTAATTGCTCGGCCATTTGGTGGACTTCATCCCAGTTGTAATTAAGTTTATTCACTAAAAAAACTTCCCACAATCTGTGTTTCCGTACAATTTCCACGGCAATTTTTTGACCAATTTTAGTTAAAGAAACGCCTTGGTATTTTTTATAATGAACCAGATCTTTTTCGGCCAGTTTTTGAATCATATCCGTAACTGAAGACGCTTTTGTTTCAATTTTTTTTGCAATCAGCGTTGTGCTTACATTTTCAGCTTTACTTAGCTCTAAGCTGTAAATGGCCTTTAAATAATTTTCTTCGGTTTGAGTAAGTTGAAATTCCATAAGCACAAAGATATGTTTTTATTTAGTAAAATAAAAATTTAGATAAGTCTAAAAATAATATTAGTTTTGCTTAAAAATCAAAAACAAATGAATAAAATAGTTTTAATAGTATTTGTGTTAGTGACACAAATATGTTTGGCAAATGATCATGGAATAGTTAAAGGCATAGTTACTTGTGGAAATATCGTTGTTCCGGGAGTTTCTGTTTATGTAAAAAACACCAATATAGGATCTTCTACAAATCTTGAAGGGGAATACTATTTGAAAGTCCCAAATGGAAAAGTTATAATAATGGCGAGTGCCGTTGGCTATAAATCAAAGGAGTTTTCAATTCAAATTGAAAAACATGAAATAAAAGTATTGAATTTTGAGCTGGAAGAAGACGTATTTGGATTAGATCAGGTGGTGGTAACCGGAACCAAAACTTTTAAAAGACAAACAAATTCACCTGTGATTGTGGGTATAATTGACAGTAAAACGCTTAATGACGTTCAGGCTTGTAATTTATCGGAAGGTTTAAAATTTCAACCGGGATTACGAGTGGAAACCGATTGCCAAACGTGTAATTATACGCAGCTAAGAATGAATGGTTTGGCTGGAGGTTATTCTCAAATTCTAATTAATGGACGACCTGTTTTTAGTCCGTTGACCGGTTTGTACGGATTAGAACAAATTCCGGCAAATATGATTGAGCGCATAGAAGTTGTGAGAGGCGGAGGCTCTGCATTATACGGGTCTAGTGCAATTGGAGGAACAGTAAACGTAATAACCAAAATACCAGAAGAGAGTGGTTTTAATTTAGATTACACTTATCAAAATATAAACAAAGGTGCTTCCGACAATATTTTTAATGGTAATGCAACTGTATTAACACATAATGGAAATGTAGGAGCTTCATTTTTTGTGAGTAAACGAGAAAGAGATTATTACGATCATAATGGGGATAATTTTTCAGAATTGCCAAAGTTAAAAAACAATTCTTTTGGGGTGAATTTATTTGCGTTGCCATCAGAAAATCAGAAACTTGAGTTAAATTTAAGCAGTATGAATGAGTATCGTTATGGTGGCGAAATGGTAGATAAGGTACCTCATTTAACCTTGCAATCTGAAGAACGTATCCATAATGTTTTTATTGGAGGTTTAGATTATCAATTAAATTTCAATAATGATAATAGTTCTTTTATCTCCTATGTTTCAGGGCAAAAAACTGATCGAGACCATTATACCGGAATTTTACCGGATGCTGGTGAAGAACTTAAAAATCACCTTGAAAATCCGCCATATGGAATTTCAGAAGTGTCCACTTTTCAAGGTGGAATACAACTTAATCATAGGATGGAGAAATTCTTGAATAGCGTAAATGTGATTACGGCCGGAGCAGAATATGTGGAGGATGAAGTTTTTGACGAGATTAAAGCATATAATTACTTAATTAATCAAAAAACAACAAATCTTGGAGTGTTTTTTCAAAGTGATTGGGAAATTACGCCTCAATTAAATTTATTAACTGGAGTTAGAGCAGACAAACATAACTTATTAAATAATTTTATTTTTAATCCGAGAGCTTCCTTTTTATATAAATTAAAAAACACAACACAATTTCGCCTTACTTGGGGAACCGGATTTAGAGCTCCTCAAGCATTCGACGCTGATTTACACATTGCGTTTGCGGGTGGAGGAATTTCAAGAATTTCACTTTCGCCAGATTTGAAAGAAGAAAGATCCAGCAGTATTAGTGCTTCAGTAAATTATGATAAAGCCTCAGAAAAATTTATTAGCGGTTTTACTTTAGAAGGATTTTACACTTATTTAAAAAATGCGTTTTATCAACACCCGCTTGGAGAAGATGAGTTAGGGGAACTTTTTGAAAAAAGAAATGGAGACGGCGCAGCAGTTAAAGGAATCACCATTGAATTAAGAGCAAATTATAATAGAAAATTGCAATTTGAAACAGGCCTGACTTTACAGTCGAGTATTTATGATACAGCGGTAAGTTATTCGGATGAATTAATATCTAAAAGAAAGTTTTTAAGATCTCCTGATGTGTATGGCTTTGCAAAATTTTCTTTTACACCAAACAAAAAATTTAACTCATCTATTAACTTAATTTATACCGGTTCAATGAATTTAATACATTTAGCCGGATCACCTGAACAATTAACAGATGAATATGTGAGCTCACCTGCTTTTACGGAGTTAAGTTTTAAGTCCGGATATACATTTAATTTAGAACAGTTAGATACAAGTTTCGAAATTTTTGGAGGAGTAAAAAATATGTTTAATTCTTATCAGGCGGATTTTGACTCCGGTAAAAACAGAGACAGCAATTATATTTATGGTCCGGGAGCACCCAGAACAATATTTTTTGGTATAAACTTTAGTCACTAAATTATTTACATCAATTTTTATCCTTATTTTTGAATGTAAAACTTAATTAAATGCATATTGTAATTTATGGAACGGGCGGTGTTGGGGGTTATTTCGGTGCGCGATTGGCACAGGCCGGAAACAAGGTCACTTTTATTGCCCGAGGAAAACATTTGGAAGCCATTCAAAAAAACGGGTTGCAGCTTAAAAGTCCAAAAGGAGATTATTTGGTTTTTCCAGCAAATGTAACGTCAAATATTTCTGAAATTACCGATATCGATCTCATATTACTTTGCGTTAAAACGTGGCAACTGGAAGCGGCAGCCGAAGAAATTAAGCAGGTTTTGAGTAAAAAAACGATGGTTATTTCATTATTGAATGGCGTAAACAATACGAAAGTTTTGGGTGCGGTTATCGATCAAAAACACTTATTGGGCGGATTGTGCAAATTAGTGAGTAAAATTGATGATTATGGTGTCATCAATCACATTTCTTTTGAGCCGACCATTGTTTTTGGAGAACTGGACAAGACAAAAACCAATCGCGCTTTATTGCTCGAAAAATTATTTTTAAATGCTGGCATCACCACAAAATTGGCAGATGATATTCAAACAGAAATATGGTCCAAATTTTTATTTATTACAACAATTAGCGGTATTGGAGCTTTAACAAGAGCCACTATTGGAGAAATGATTGCCACTTCTGAAATAAAAGATCTTATGCACCAAACTGCTGAAGAAATTGTGGCTGTGGCCAGAGCTAAAGGCGTTCATTTATCTCAATCTATTGTTGATCAGAAATTTAAAATTATTGAATCTCAACCTTATAACACAACTTCTTCACTGCAACGTGATATGATGGAAGGAAAACGATCGGAATTGGAAGCGCAAAATGGGTTCATTGTAAAAATGGGCATTGAATTGGGAATTCCGACTCCGGTTAATGCGTTTATTTATCATTGTTTGCTGCCGCAGGAGAATAAGTCCCGGGTACGATCCCGATAATTATCGGGTCAGAAGTCCGAAGACGGAAGTTGAAAAGACCAATATTCGAAGTTTAAACCAAAGTAAAATCAATATTATTTATTGACAAGGGGGGTTTAACCCCTAGGAACGTTTCTCAGGATACTTCCAGTTATTCATTTTAATTGAATTCGCGTTAAGGATTGAGCGCTTCACCTGCGCTCCAACACAGGAGAATGTTTGAGCGCTTTTTTGTGGTTTTCAGCAAAAAACGCAAGTGCCGAAAGCCTGACATTTGCTTTTGCAAATGGAACGCCCAAAAAAAGAATGATAACTTTTAAAACTACGGGCTAAATCACTAAATTTGTGCTTCCTTAAAAAAAGATTACGATGTACAGAACGCATAAAAATGGAGAATTACGCATAGAAAATATTGGCCAGGAAGTTACTTTGGCCGGCTGGGTGCAAAAAACGCGCGATAAAGGATTTATGATTTGGGTTGATTTGCGTGACCGCTACGGCATTACCCAGCTGATTTTTGATGAAGATCGCACGCCAAAAGAAATGATGGAAAAAGCGAAAATGCTGGGCCGCGAATTTGTGATTCAGGTGAAGGGCGAAGTGATTGAACGTGTTTCAAAAAACGCAAATATGCCTACCGGAGACATTGAAATTTTGGTGAAAGAACTTACAATTTTGAACAAATCTTTGGTGCCGCCATTTACCATTGAAGACGAAACCGACGGCGGCGACGAGTTGCGTATGAAATATCGTTACTTGGATATTAGAAGAAATCCGGTAAAAAATAACCTGATTTTTCGCAGTAAAGTGGCGATGGAAACCAGAAAATATCTTTCCGGAGAAGGATTTATTGAGGTGGAAACGCCTTATTTAATCAAATCTACGCCCGAAGGCGCACGTGATTTTGTGGTGCCAAGCCGCATGAATGCAGGCCAGTTTTACGCTTTGCCGCAATCGCCGCAAACTTTTAAGCAATTGCTGATGGTGGGCGGATTGGACAAGTATTTTCAGATTGTGAAATGTTTTAGGGATGAAGATTTACGTGCCGACAGACAGCCCGAATTTACACAAATTGACTGCGAGATGGCGTTTGTGGAACAGGAAGATATTTTAAATGCTTTTGAGGGATTGACCAAACACTTGCTTAAAGAAGTGAATGGCGTGGAAGTTACCAAATTTCCAAGAATGACTTATGAAGAAGCGATGCGCAAATATGGAAACGACAAACCGGATATTAGGTTTGGGATGGAATTCGGCGAATTGAATGCCGTGGCGCAACACAAAGATTTTGGCGTTTTTAATTCGGCTGAATTGGTTGTGGGTATCGCAGTTCCTGGCGGAAATAAATTTACCAGAAAAGAAATTGACGCATTTATTGAATTTTTGAAGCGTCCACAAGTTGGGGCATCGGGCATGGTTTATGTGCGTTGCAATGAAGATGGCACTTTAAAGTCGTCTGTAGATAAATTTTATGAGGAAGCCGATTTGAAAAAATGGGCCGAAAAAACCGGCGCAAAAGCCGGCGATTTGATTTGCGTTTTGTCGGGCATTGCCGATAAAGTACGCGGACAATTGAGCGTTTTGCGTATGGAAATGGCAAATCAACTGGGTTTGCGCAACCCAAAAGAATTTGCGCCGTTATGGGTGGTTGATTTTCCTTTGTTGGAATGGGATGAAGAAACAAAACGTTTTCACGCGATGCACCATCCTTTTACATCACCAAAACCTGAGGATATGGCGATGTTAGATACCGATCCCGGAAAAGTACGTGCCAATGCTTATGATTTGGTGTTGAACGGAAATGAAATTGGCGGCGGATCCATTCGTATTCACGACAAACAAACCCAAGCCTTGATGTTTAATCATTTAGGTTTTACGCCAGAAAAAGCAAAAGACCAGTTCGGATTTTTAATGAATGCCTTTGAATATGGTGCGCCGCCACATGGTGGAATTGCTTTTGGATTGGACCGATTAACGGCTATTTTGGGCGGACAGGAAACCATCCGTGATTTTATTGCGTTCCCTAAAAACAACAGCGGACGCGATGTGATGATTGATGCGCCTTCCATCATTGACGATGAACAATTGAAAGAATTGTGCTTAAAAATAAACTTGCCTATATAGGCGTTCGCAAGAATATTTAATAATTAGATAATGATTTGGTTACACAAAATAGGATTTATTCATTGAAATTTGCGATATATTTAAACAAGTTTTAAATATATCTTTTCATAATATCCGTTAGTTTTTGTCAACTAATTTGTGAAATGTTTAAGGCTGTCTATTCGGGCAGCCTTTTTTTATGGACTAATTTTTTTAGGCAAAATACTCTAAGTTAAAGCAGTCTAATGCTGAAATGTTTTTAACCATATTTTTCTTTGTGAATCTCTGTCAACTCATTATTTAAACATTTACAATGTGGCAAAAAAGAGACACAAAGCAATGCTTAATAGCTGATTTTAGAATCTGTTTTATAATCTCCTTTAGGCAAATTCAATTTTCAATTGACCCAAACTTTTAATATTTAACTTCTAATATTAATATTCAACATTAAACTTTATTAAAACGGTAACATCCGCTTAACATTAACTTAACAAACGCGTTGGTTATTTGCAGCGACAAAAACTAATAAAGGATGAAACAAAACAAAGCAGTAAAAGCTTTTTTGCATTCTTCATTTAAAATTTTCTATTAAGATATTATTGATTGTTATCTGGAAATAATAATTTAATTTTATATTGAAAATTGGCGTTTTCGTTTATTTGATAATTTAAATCGAAACAAATTAGAATGAAAAGACAAATCTTATTTTTAAGTGCGATTCTTTTAACAATTTCTTCCTTTTCCCAAACTGCAGATGAAGATTTTAAGCCAAGCGGCGAGGTTCAATTTAAGGTTTTTTGGAACTATCATTACGACTTTTCTCAAAATGCCACCAAAAAAAGTGCTTTTGAAATTAACCGTTCTTACTTTGGTTATGCTTATGATTTCAGCAAAAACATTTCTGCTAAAATTATTTTTGATGCCGGCAGCGATGTTGGTTTTAGTGAATATTCCATTTTGTTAAAAACAGCGCAATTGGATTGGAAAGTAGCTGAAGGCGTAAAATTAAGTTTGGGGTTAATTGGCATGAGACAATTTAACGACCAGGAAGATTTTTGGAATTACCGTTATATTTTTAAATCATTTCAGGATGAACATCGTTATGGACCAAGCTCTGATTTGGGCGTAAATGCTGAATTTACATTGACAAAAACCTTAAAAGCCAATTTTGTGATTTCCAACGGAGAAGGTTACAGTAAATTACAGGACGAAGACGGAAATCAAAAATTTGGCGGAAGTTTGGTTTTTGAACCGATTAAAGGGTTAACCACCAAAATTTATATGGAAAGCCAAGCGGTTTCCGATTCAAAAGCAATTAGCGCTTTGGCATTGTTTGCCGGTTATAAAGCAACCGATTGGCGTTTGGGTGCGGAATACAATAAACTAAACGACGGCAAAAAATATTCAAGTCCGGCCGTGGATCACGAACTGGATGGTTTATCATTTTACGCAACTTATGTCATTAATAAAAAGTTTGAGATTTTTGGAAGATTTGACCAATTACAATCAAATATTTTATCTGGCGAAACGATTGCTTGGAATGATGAAAATGACGGAAATCAAATAATTACAGGAATTCAATATGCACCCGTTAAAGGCCTAAAATTCTCCTTGAACTACCAAAATTTTAGTTTTGACAATTCAACAATTGACACCAAATCATTGGTGTTTTTAAACGCTGAATTTAAATTATAATGCTTTTGAATGTAAAGAAAACAACAACCTATAAATAATTTTTAGTTAACCTAAAGTTAACAATCAACTCAGTCCTTTGCATAACAAATTAAAAACGACAAAAATGAAAAAATTAGTAATTATGATGTCCTTAGCTTTGGTAATTGGAGCTTGCGGAAACAAAAAAGAACAAAAAGACGCCAGTAGCGAAACTGTGCAGTTAACAGGAAACATCAGCATTGATGGATCAAGCACTGTTTTCCCGATAACGGAAGCTGTGGCAGAAGAATTTAGAGCGATTCAGCCAAATGTAAAAGTAACCATTGGTGTTTCCGGAACCGGCGGCGGTTTTCAAAAATTCTCAAGAGGAGAAACAAATATTTCAAATGCTTCTCGTCCTATAAAAGATGTTGAAATAGCGGCTTGTGCTGAAAACAACGTGACTTATTTGGGATTGGAAGTTGCGTATGACGGTTTGGCGGTAGTTGTTAATCCGGGCAATACTTGGGTAGACAGTTTCACCGTGGAAGAATTGAAGAAAATTTGGGAGCCTGCAGCCCAAGGAAAAATCATGAAATGGAACCAAATTCGCCCAGAATGGCCAAATCAAGAAATCCATTTATACGGACCGGGCACAGCATCTGGAACTTTCGATTACTTTACAGAAGCCATTAATGGAAAAAGCGGATCAAGCAGAGGTGATTATACCGCAAGTGAAGATGACCACGTATTGGTTCAGGGAATTGCAGGAGACAAATATGGTTTAGGTTTCTTCGGACTGGCTTACTTTGAAGAAAGCAAAGACAAATTAAAATTAATTGGCGTACATAACGGAAAAGAAGTGGTGTTGCCATCATTGGAAACAGTAAGCAACGGAACCTACAGTCCTTTATCAAGGCCTATGTTTATTTATGTAAACAGCACTTCCATCAAACATCCTGAGGTTATTGAATTTGTTAATTTTTATCTTGACAATGCCGCAGAATTATCTGAAGATGTTGGGTACATTAAATTGCCTGCAGCACTTTACGCAAAACAAAAAGAAAATTTTAAAGCTTTTGTTGAAAAAAATAAATAAACAAGATCTAAACATAACAAAATCAGATGTATCTTACATCTGATTTTGTTTTAAATAAAATTTAATGCGTAAAATCAAAGAATTAATCATTGAAAAATCACTTTTATCAAGTGCGTTAGTCACTATTGCAGTGACTATTGGCATTATTTTAGTGCTTGCCATTGAAGCTTTTCTATTCTTTAAAGAGGTCTCCATTTTCGATTTTTTCACAGATACGCAATGGACACCTTTATTTACTGAAAAACATTACGGAATTCTTCCGTTGCTTTCAGGAACATTGCTTACCACCTTTATCGCAATTTCCGTTGCAATGCCCATAGGCTTGTCTATCAGTATTTATTTAAGTGAATACGCCCCAAGAAGTTTTAGAAAAACAATCAAGCCGTTATTGGAGCTGTTGGCAGCAGTGCCATCGGTAGTTTACGGTTTTTTTGCATTGGTGGTGGTTACACCCTATTTACAGCAATTTATGCCTAGTTTATCGGGATTTAACTCGCTGTCTGCAGGTATTGTGATGGGAATAATGATTATTCCTTTTGTGTCTTCCTTAAGTGAAGATGCTTTATTTGCTGTTCCAAAATCATTGAGGGAAGCTTCTTACGGTATGGGTGCAACCCGACTTCAAACCGCTTTTAAAGTAGTGGTCCCAGCAGCATCCTCCGGTATTATTGTATCCATTATCTTGGCCATTTCAAGAGCCATTGGCGAAACAATGATTGTCGCCATAGCCGCAGGCCAACAACCAAGACTCACTTTAGACCCAACGGTTCCAGTTGAAACCATAACCGCTTATATTGTTCAGGTAAGTTTAGGCGATGTGCAACATGGCTCCTTGGAGTACAGAACTATTTTTGCGGCGGGAATTACCTTATTTGTATTTACCTTTTTATTGAATACCGTGAGTTTCCGAATCAGAAAAAAATACCGAGAAAAATATGACTAGCATTCAGAAAAACAGGCTTAAAGACCAGCTCTTCAAATTTTGGGGAATTGCTTGTACCTTAATCGGGTTGGTAATGCTGGTTATTTTTATTGGCGGAATCTTAGTTGATGGATTAAGCAGAATAGATTGGGCTTTTATTACCGATTTACCGTCCCGAAAACCAGAAAAATCGGGAATATGGACACCGCTAATGGGGAGTGTGTGGGTTTTATTTTTAACAGCAATAATTTCATTTCCCATAAGTGTCGCCGCTGGCGTTTATTTGGAAGAATATGCCAAAAAAAACAGGCTTTCCGCATTGCTGGAAATTAATATTTCCAACTTGGCAGGCGTTCCATCCATTATTTACGGATTGCTGGGGTTGGAAATTTTTGTGAGAATCATGAATTTAGGCGCAAGTGTTTTGGCAGGCGCTTTAACTTTGTCCCTTTTAATTCTGCCAATTATTATTGTGGCGACCAGAGAAGCCATAAAAGCGGTTCCAAATTCAATTCGAGATGCTTCATACGCCTTGGGAGCTTCAAAGTGGCAAACAATATGGAATCAGGTATTGCCGGCATCAAGCGGCGGTATTTTAACCGGTGTTATTTTGGCGCTATCTAGAGCCGTTGGTGAAGCCGCTCCGTTAATTGTTGTGGGTGCTTTGGCTTATGTGCCTTTTGCGCCACAAGGTCCGCTAGACCAGTTTTCGGTGTTGCCAATTCAAATTTTTAACTGGATATCAAGACCTCAACAAGGGTTTATTGACAATGCTGCGGCTGCCATTATTATATTATTATTAATTACCTTTATCATGAATGGAATTGCTGTTTATTTTAGAAACAAATGGCAAAAAAAACTACAGTAATATAATGAATGAAATTATGACAGAAAAAACTGAAGACCCTAAAATAGAAACGCCAATTGCTGAAAAATACAAATTGCAAACCAAAGATGTAAATGTTTTTTATGGTGATTTTCAAGCTATTAAAGATGTTTCCATGAACATTAAGCCAAAAACCATCACTGCTTTTATTGGCCCATCGGGTTGCGGTAAATCTACTTTTTTACGTTTGTTCAACAGAATGAACGATTATATTGAAGATTTCAAGATGGAAGGCAAAATAAAAATTGACGATAACAATATTTACAAAAAGAAAATACAACTGGAGCAGTTAAGAAAAGAAGTTGGCATGGTTTTCCAAAAGCCAAATCCGTTTCCGAAGTCCATTTTTGAAAATGTTGCATACGGATTAAAAATTCAAGGCATCAAAGACAAAAAATTGATTGCACAACGTGTAGAAAAAGCGTTGATTCAAGCCGATTTATGGAATGAGGCTAAAGACAATTTAAACAAATCGGCCTTAACTTTGTCGGGCGGACAACAACAACGTTTGTGCATTGCCAGAACCTTAGCGGTTGAACCTTCCATTATTTTAATGGATGAGCCAACCTCTGCGCTCGATCCAATTTCTACCGCTAAAATTGAAGAATTAATCCATCAATTAAAAAAGGATTATACCATTATTATTGTTACCCATAATATGCAACAAGCTGCAAGAATCAGCGATTATACAGCATTTTTTTATATGGGAGAATTGATTGAGTTTGATAAAACAAAAAAAATATTCACAAATCCGGAAAAAAAGAGAACAGAAAATTATATCACAGGAAGGTTCGGTTAAAAAAATAAAGAAGTTATGATAAATATTGAAGAACAAAGGGCTGTTTTAAGTAAAAGCGGGGAAGAAATGTTAAACCTGGTACACAAACAAGTGCAACTTGCCTACGAAGCATTTACGTCTTTTGACACAGATTTGGCAGAAGAGGTTATTTTAAAAGAAAATAGGGTAAATGCGCTTGATGTAAGAATTGAAAAGGACACCGATCATTTTATTGCCTTGTATAGCCCTGTGGCAACCGATTTAAGATTTGCTTTGGCGCTGCTTAAGATTAATTATAATTTAGAGCGAATTGGCGATCAGGCATTTGATATCGCAAACCATACAATAGACTTAAACCAAAAACTGGTGCCTGCGCTTATTGAAAGAATGCAGTTTAACCTCATGTTTGAAACCCTTGAAAGCATGATTAAGGATGTGATAACTGCCTATACCGATGAAAATTTAAAAGTGGCTCGAAAAATCTTTAAAAAAGATAAAATTATCAATGAAATAAATGCAAAAGCTTTCGACATTGTTGCAGAAGACGCCATTAAAAACCCTGAATTAATCAGACAATATTTAATGGCGCTGGTAGTTATGAAAAAATTTGAAAAAGTTGGCGATTTGCTGAAAAACATTTCTGAAAGCATTATCTATTTTATTGATGCAGAAATTTTAAAACATAAAAAGAAAAAGTAACGAAATTTAAATGGCAGAAGTTCAAGAAAAGAATTCCTAAAATATTTAATTTAAATTATTTACACACAATTTGACCGCCATCTATCTGGCGGTTTTTTTATTTATTATTAATTCGTAATAGCTAATATCCAAAAATAAATATTTTAACTGGTTCTTTATCAGTTCAAAGACACCTTGTTTCTTCTGTATTAGAATCCAAAATTCAGTTATTTTAATATTTTTTTAACCTTATATTAATGTTTAAGAAATACTAAAAATATATAGCATAAAAAAAAATATCTAGTTACTTTTACCAGATTCAAAAAATACCCAAAATATGGATAATTTTTACTTTTTAATGATTGTTGCCTTAGGCGTTTTGGCTGTTGCCGATTTGGTTGTTGGGGTGAGCAATGATGCAGTTAACTTTTTAAATTCTGCAATTGGTTCAAAAGCAGTTTCTTTCAAAACCATTATGATTGTTGCAAGCATTGGTATTGCTTTAGGCGCAATTTTCTCGAGTGGTATGATGGAGGTTGCCCGAAACGGCATTTTTAATCCTGAAATGTTCGTGTTTAGCGATATTATGATCATTTTTATGGCGGTAATGATTACCGATATTCTATTGTTAGATTTTTTCAACACCATTGGAATGCCAACATCCACAACCGTTTCAATTGTTTTTGAATTATTGGGAGCTGCAGTTGCGGTTGCATTAATTAAAATTGGTGCTGATGGCGGTAATTTTGTTGATGTTGTAAATTATATAAATACCTCGAAGGCAACGCAAATTATTTTTGGCATATTATTGTCGGTGGTCATTGCCTTTTCCGTTGGAGCTGCCGTTCAATTTATTTCACGCATGCTACTTTCCTTCAATTTTGAAAAAAAATCCAACTGGGTTGCGGCTTTGTTTGGAGGCATTGCGCTAACATCTATGTTTTATTTTATACTTTTAAAAGGAATTGGAGGAACAAGTTATGCTTCTGAAAAATTTGAAATCATTGGAGGCATAACCATTAAGAACTTTATTGAACATTTTGTTTTTCAGATTATAGGCTTAAATTTAATAATTTGGTCGGCTATCTCTTATGTTCTAATAAAATATTTTAATGTTAACATCTATAAAATTATCATCATTGTAGGCACTTTTGCATTGGCTTTGGCTTTTGCGGGCAATGATTTGGTAAACTTTATTGGAGTGCCAATTGCAGGTTGGCAATCTTACCAAGCCTGGTCAATTTCAGGAGTTCCGGCAAATGAATTTGCAATGGATGTTTTAGGGACAAAAGTTGGGACACCAACTTTTTTATTATTTATCGCAGGATTGGTCATGGTACTTACTTTATGGTTTTCCTCAAAAGCAAAATCAGTAGTAAAAACATCCGTTGATTTAGCAAGCCAAGCAGCCACCAAAGAACGTTTTGAACCAAACTTTTTATCAAGAGGGTTTGTGAGAACCGCCATGTTGTTTGCCAAATATTTGGCATTTATGACACCAAACAATGTATTAGATAAAATCGACAAACAATTTGAAAAACCGGTTATTGAGCTGGCTGGCGGAAAAAAATTGGAACTTCCTGCTTTTGATTTGGTGAGAGCCGCGGTTAATTTAATGGTTGCCGGCGTGTTAATCTCAATCGCAACATCCTACAAACTGCCTTTATCAACCACTTACGTGACTTTTATGGTTGCGATGGGTTCTTCTTTGGCTGACAGGGCTTGGGGAAGTGAAAGTGCTGTTTATAGAGTTGCCGGTGTATTAAATGTCATAGGTGGCTGGTTTTTTACCGCATTTATCGCGTTTGTCGCTGCTGGTATTGCTGCTTATCTGATTTATTTGGGAGGAGCAACAATGATTGCCATTTTATTGTTGATCGCTATTGTTTTATTGGTTAGAAATTCATTAAATCATTTAAAAAAATCAAAAGAAATTAAAGCTGAAGACAGCTTAAACAGGTCAGAAAGCAAATCGGTAAAAGGCGTTATTGAAGAAAGTGCCGATAATATTTCTAAAGTGCTGAAGCGGGTTGGGAAAATAAATGAAAATACCATTAACGGATTGATAAACCAAGATTTGCCAACCTTAAAAAAAGCAAAAAACACTGTTGGAAAACTAGAATCTGAAATTGAGGATTTACACAATAATATTTTCTATTTTATCAAAAATCTGGATGAATCATCGGTTAGCGCAAGTACTTTTTACATCAATGTTGTTGGGGATTTACAAGACATTGCACAATCGGTTGGGTTTATTTCAAAAGTGAGCCACAAACACATCCATAACAATCATAAGGGTTTAAAACCCAGTCAGGCTAAGGAATTAAAAGAGATCGCCGAAAAATTAAATCATCTTTTTGGAAAAATTCGAACGATTTTTGATGATCGTTCCTTCAACAAAATTGCCTCCTTAATTGAAGAAAAGAAAGAGCTCTTGAAACAAGTGTCTATCAATGCACAAAAACAGGTAGAACGCACCAGAACCACAGAATCAAGTCCGAAAAACACAACGCTTTACTTCAGTATTTTGCTGGAAACAGAAGATTTGATAAAAGCCACTATGGATTTGTTGGAATTGTATGCAACAAAAGGCAACAAATAAGGATTATATAAATCATAAAAAACCTCAACTTATTATTTTAAGTTGAGGTTTTTTTTGGAGGTTGATCTAAATATTATGATCCGCACATTTCACAATCATCCGGATTTTCTTTTGATTGCAAAATCATTTGTTTTAATTCTTCAGGCGTAAGTGGTTTTTCCTCTTCCTTTTTTACGTTTGAAACGGTAAATTGTGTTGCATTCACGGCACTTTTGGTCCGCAGATAGTACATCCCCGTTTTTAAACCAGATTTCCAGGCATAAAAATGCATGGATGTTAACTTGGCATAATTGGCATCTTGCATAAATAAGTTTAAAGACTGTGATTGATCGATAAAATAACCGCGCTGACGCGACATGTCAATAATATCTTTCATGCTCATTTCCCATACCGTTTTGTACAAATCTTTCAACTCTTGCGGAATGTTATCTATTTGCTGAACCGATCCGTTGGCGCGCATAATTGCCTCTTTCATTTCATTGTCCCACAAGCCCAAATCAACCAAATCTTCCAATAAATGTTTGTTCACCACAATAAATTCCCCGCTTAAAACCCTGCGGGTATAAATATTTGAAGTATAAGGCTCAAAAGCTTCGTTATTTCCCAATATTTGCGAAGTTGAAGCTGTAGGCATCGGCGCCACCAATAACGAGTTTCTAACGCCGTTTTTAATCACTTTTTTACGCAACGCTTTCCAATCCCATCTTCCGCTTAACTCTTCTTCTGAAACGCCCCACATATTAAACTGAAATTCACCTAATGACATTGGCGAACCTTTGAATGAAGAATATGGTTCTTTTGCTTTCGCAATTTCCATGGAAGAAGTTACAGCCGCAAAATAAATGGTTTCGAAAATTTCTTCATTTAGTTTTTTGGCTTCATCACTGGTAAAAGGCAAACGCAACAGAATAAAAGTATCTGCCAATCCTTGAACACCAAGTCCGATGGGTCTGTGACGGAAATTTGAGTTTTCGGCTTCTTTCACCGGATAATAATTTCGGTCGATTACCGTATCCAAATTTCGGGTGATTTTTTTCGTGATTTTATGCAGCTTTTGATGGTTGAAAAATTTAATTCCGTTTTCATCTTCGTCAACAAACATAGGAAGCGCAATGGATGCCAAATTACAAACTGCCACCTCATCTTTTGCGGTGTATTCCATAATTTCCGTACACAAATTAGATGAACGGATGGTTCCCAAATTCTTTTGGTTCGATTTACGGTTTGCGGCATCTTTATACAACATATAAGGATTCCCGGTTTCTATTTGGGCTTCCAATATTTTCTCCCATAGCAAGCGTGCTTTGATGGTTTTTCGGCCTTTTCCCACTTTTTCGTAACCGGTATACAATTTTTCAAATTCCTCGCCATAGGTGTCAAATAAATGCGGACATTCATTTGGACACATTAACGTCCAATCGCCGTTTTCTTCCACGCGTTTCATAAATAAATCGGGAATCCACATCGCATAAAACAAATCACGTGCACGATTTTCTTCGGCACCGGTATTTTTACGCAAATCCAGAAAATCAAAAACATCGGCATGCCAAGGTTCCATATAAATGGCAAAAGAACCTTTTCGTTTTCCGCCTCCCTGATCCACATAACGGGCCGTATCATTAAATACTTTTAACATTGGGACAATGCCATTAGATGTTCCGTTGGTGCCGCGAATATAAGAACCCGTGGCACGCACATTGTGAATTGACAAGCCAATGCCGCCGGCAGACTGCGAAATTTGCGCAGTTTGTTTAATGGTATCATAAATGCCGTCAATACTGTCGTCTTGAATTTGTAATAAAAAACATGAAGACATTTGCGGTTTTGGCGTTCCTGCATTAAAAAGCGTTGGGGTGGCGTGCGTAAAGAATTTTTTAGACATCAATTCGTACGTTTCAATGGCCTCATCAATATCTTCCATATGAATTCCAATGGCAACACGCATTAACATATGTTGCGGACGTTCGGCTATTTCGCCGTTAATTTTCAATAAATAGGAACGTTCCAAGGTTTTGAATCCAAAATAATCATACCCAAAATCCCGGTTGTAGATAATTGTGGAATCTATTTTTTCGGCATGGTCCATAATGACTTTGTAAGCCTGATCGGATAACAGTGGTGATTTTTTTCCGGTACGCGGATTGACATAATTGTACAAATCGGCCATCACTTCAGAAAAAACTTTTTTGGTATTTTTATGTAAGTTTGAAACGGCGATACGTGCTGCAAGTTTTGCGTAATCGGGGTGTTGAACCGTCATTGTTGCAGCAGTTTCCGCGGCCAAATTGTCTAATTCGGAAGTCGAAACGCCATCATACAATCCTTCAATGACTCGCATGGCAACTTTAACGGGATCCACAATGCCGTTTAGTCCATAACACATATTTCGAACCCTGGCCGTGATTTTATCGAACATCACCGGCTCTTTTTTGCCGGCTCTTTTTAGTACAAACATTATTTTTAGTTTTAGTAGTGTAAATGTTATATGTTATTCGTTATATGTTATTTGTTGTTGGATTTCATTTTCGTTAAATAATTGATATATCCATTTAAAAGCGAATTTGATTTTAAAAATAAAACCCTAAATTCTGTTAAAATAATTGCATCAATATAACTTTCATCTAAAGCTGTTATCACTTGATTTAAAGATTCATGCAAGGAGCCTCTTCCAACTCTGCAATATTGAATATTTTTCTGAAAATGATATCGTCCAAAGCCCTCAGCAATATTATCCGATATTGAGCGTGAAGAACGTCGCAATTGGCTTGTCAAATCATATTGCTCATCTTTAGGAAGCTTTTTTAGAATATTCTTAGAAACAAAAATTTTTATTTCTCTGGCCGCTTTCCAGCATTCTAACTCTTCAAATGAATGAATTGTACTCATTTTATTCCTTTTACAATTACAATTTATTATGTATTTGACATTGCAAATGTTAAAATCGTTTTAAGATATTTAAATAACTTATAACATTTAACAAATAACCAATAACTTTTTCACCTAAAATTCCGCATCAAAACTGATGCTTCCTGTTCCGGTGCCGCTTTTTACGCCAGCTTTTTGATATTCTGAAACCCGCTTTTCAAAGAAATTTGTTTTGCCTTCCAAGGAAATCATTTCCATAAAATCGAACGGATTTGTGGAATTGTACACTTTATCGCAATTAAACTCGGTCAGCAATCGGTCGGTGACAAACTCTAAATATTGCGACATTAATTTGGCGTTCATGCCAATTAAACTGGCCGGCAACGATTCCGTAATAAATTTGCGTTCAATATCCAGCGCATTGGTCAAAATTTCTGTGATGCGTTCTTTTGGAACTTTATTCACGATATGATTGTTATGCAAATGAATGGCAAAATCGCAGTGCATTCCTTCATCGCGCGAAATCAATTCGTTTGAAAAAGTCAATCCGGGCATTAAGCCTCTTTTTTTCAACCAAAAAATAGAACAAAAACTTCCCGAGAAAAAGATGCCTTCAACAGCTGCAAATGCAATTAATCGCTCAGCAAAACTCGGACTTTCAATCCATTTTAATGCCCAGTCTGCTTTTTCTTTAATCGCAGGAAAAACATCAATGGCATTAAACAGCTGGTCTTTTTCGATTTCATTTTTAACGTAGGTGTCTATCAACAATGAATACACTTCAGAGTGGATATTTTCCATCATTATTTGAAAACCATAAAAGAATTTTGCTTCGGAATATTGCACTTCGCTCACAAAATTTTCAGCCAAATTTTCATTCACAATGCCATCAGAAGCAGCGAAAAAAGCCAAAATATGTTTGATAAAATAACGCTCATCATCATTTAATTTTGTTTCCCAGTCAATAACATCTTGGTGCAAATCAATTTCTTCCGCAGTCCAAATACTCGCTTCCTGTTTTTTATACCATTCCCAAATATCCTGATGTTGAATTGGAAAAATGACAAAACGATTTTTATTAGGCTGAAGAATGGGTTCAATAAATGACATTAAATTATAGTTTTATTAATTAGTAGTTTTTGCTGTTTTTTGATAAAAAACGAGTAAAACAAAGATTGAAAAAAAATAGATACCAAAAAGGCTTACTTATTCACATTTAGTATGGAGTTTTTAACATTATTGCCATGTTTCATAAAAAAAACAATAATGTTAATTGCTGATTTATAAGTCTTTGTAAATTTTTAAATTACGCTCCTTTTGGTTTCAGGGCGATTAAAAGAAAACGCCAAATTAAGAAAAGAGCATCTAATATTGTGCGCCTTTAAATAGGGTATTTTACAGTAAAAAAAGTTTTATTGCTTTACGTGGTTTTTGGCAATTTTTTCCAATTCCATATACCAATCCTCACCAAATTTTCTGATTAATGCTTCTTTCACAAATTTGTAAACAGGCACTTGTAAAGCTGCGCCTAATGTACAGGCATCGTCACAAATTGGCCATTTGTGGTAATTTACTGCTGAAAATTCGCTGTATTCTGTAATTCGGATTGGGTATAAATGACAGGAAATTGGTTTTTTCCAATCAATGGCGCCTTGATTGTAAGCTTCTTCAATGCCGCATTTAACGGTATTGTTTTCATCAAATATGGAATAGGCGCAATCTTTCCCGTCTATTAAAGTTGTTTCATATTCACCTTCATCCATCGTAAAAAGGCCTTGGTCTTCTATGGCTTCAATTCCTTCAGGCCTTAAAAAAGGCTTCACTTTCGGATAAATATCCATCAGAATAATCAATTCATCTTCATCCAGTGGCGCGCCGGCTTCACCGTCAATACAACATTTGCCTTTGCAGGCCGATAAATTACAGACAAAATCCTTCTGTATAATCTCTTCCGAAACTATGGTTTTTCCTAATTGAAACATTCGGCAAAAATAACTAATTTTTTTACATTACTTTTGGTATAAATCAATTTTTGATTGGATACTTTTGCCAATTGCTTTAAAAAACGCATACGATGGAAATAAATTTTAAGGAAATAGTTACCGCCACTATGGTGTTGTTTGCGGTGATTGACATCATCGGAAGTATACCGATTATCATTGATTTACGTGTAAAATTTGGCCATCTTCACTCAGGAAAAGCGTCAATAGTTGCCGCTGTTATTATGATTGCTTTTTTATTTTTGGGTAAAAGCATCTTAAATTTAATTGGCATTGATGTCAATTCATTTGCCGTTGCGGGTTCATTTATCCTGTTTTTTTTAGCGTTGGAAATGATTTTGGGAATTTCTCTTTACAAAGAAGAAGAAACAAATGCCAAAACAGTGTCTATTTTTCCATTGGCATTTCCATTGTTGGCCGGCCCGGGAAGTTTAACCACTTTGTTATCGTTGAGGGCTGAGTTTTCTACCATAAATATTGTAATTGCCATTGTCATAAACACCATATTTTTATATATCGTGCTTAAAACTTCCGTAAAAATTGAAAAAGTTATAGGCAAAAACGGCATCAATATTATCAGAAAAGTATTTGGCGTGGTGCTTTTGGCGATAGCTGTAAAACTGTTCACTTCAAACATACAGGGATTATTTCAAAATTAAATTCTTAAATATGGACGCATTTGACGTTTTAATCATAGGCGGAAGCGCAGCCGGATTGTCGTGCGCGCTCATTTTAGGCTCGGCTGTTCACAAGCCTTTTGCCAACAATAAAAAAATTGGGGTTTTTACGCACCAAAAAAGTTCGGCTTTAAACGAAGCGCTGCTTAACAATGTGCTGGGATTTAAAAAAGGAACCAAGGGAAGCCAAGTATTGAAAGACGGATTAAACCAACTTTCTGATTTATATCCGCATGTCATTCAGATTGACAATGAAAAGATGACTAAAATTGAAGGTGAATTCCCAAATTTTAAGGTTTTTACCAATAAAAATTCTTACAACACAAAAACGGTAGTAGTAGCTGTTGGCCCTTCAAATCTTTTTAACATCGAAGGCCTAATGCAATATGTGATTCCGCACCACAGTATGCCTCCGCAAAAAGAACGTGTGATGTTAAAAAACAACAATCATTTGGTCACAGAAGGTATTTATGTAGCAGGCGTATTAGCCGGATGGAGAAGCCAGTTCGCCATTGCAACGGGCAGTGGCGCCCAAGTTGCAACCGATATATTAACTGTATGGAATGATGGAAATCACTCTATGATACATGACTCATTATCATTATAATTTTGACAACGCTTTAAGCAACTAAATGTGAATTGATTGAGCAGAATTATTGAAATTTAAATTGGATTTAAACGGATAATTTTTAAAAAAAATTGTGAAATATTTTTAAAATGGCATATTTTTGCCAATAATTTTAAACGTATGAATTTAAAATTATTTTAAAACCCCCAAGAATAACCCTAAAAATCGCTATGAAAAAACTTAATGTTAAAAAAAACACCCAGCTGTTGCTGTTCCTTACTGTTGTTTTACTTATTTTTAGTTTAAGCCTATACAATCTAATTTGGATTGTTAAAATCTTTGTTTAGGCATCTTTCAATCAACTTTGTTTTTCTTTGAGAAATGCTCTAGGATGTTTATGTTGACGATATAATTTGTGAAATTTCTTCATTTCTTGAAAATAAAAAGGGTTCCGCACCCGGAACCCTAATATTGTTTTATTATGTAATACGTGATTTAAAAAATCAATTTATTTGAATTTTTCCTTAACTATTCTACCGTTACAGACTTCGCCAAATTTCTTGGTTGGTCCACATTACAGCCTCGCATTACAGCGATATAGTAAGACAATAATTGCAATGGAATCGTTGATAACAGCGGTGTAAAAGCTTCTTCAGTTTCCGGAATCTCAATCACGTGGTCTGCCATTTCTTTTACTATGGTATCGCCTTTTGTAACGATGGCAATAATTTTACCGTTACGTGCTTTTATTTCCTGAATATTGCTCACTACCTTGTCATAATGACCCTTTTTGGTTGCAATAACAATCACTGGCATATGTTCATCAATAAGAGCAATTGGTCCGTGTTTCATTTCAGCAGCTGGGTAACCTTCTGCATGAATGTAAGAAATTTCCTTTAATTTTAAAGCACCTTCCAGCGCCACAGGAAAATTAAATCCACGTCCTAAATACAAACAATTTGGCGCATCTTTATAAATTGCCGCAATTTTTTCAATTTCTTTATCCATTTTCAACACCTCTTCCACTTTGGCCGGAATTAAGCTCATTTCCTGGATGTAGTGGTTATACATGGAATTAGAAAGTTCTCCTTTTAAATTACCCAATTTTAGGGCAATTAAAGCAAGTACGGTAATTTGTGTGGTAAATGCTTTGGTTGAAGCCACGCCAATTTCCGGGCCAGCGTGCGTATAGGCACCAGTATCTGTTTCTCTTGCTATGGAAGATCCAACAACATTGCAAACGCCAAAAACAAAGGCACCTTTGGATTTTGCCAATTTCACTGCCGCTAAAGTATCAGCAGTTTCACCGGATTGCGAAATTGCGATGACAATATCATCTTTATTGATGATTGGATTCCGGTATCTAAATTCTGAGGCATATTCAACTTCAACAGGAATACGCGCCAAATCTTCAAACAAATATTCCGCAACCAAACCTGCATGCCATGAAGTTCCGCAAGCCACAATTACAATACGGTTCGCATTCAAAAATCTTGAAATGTTATTGTCAACACTTCCCATTTTTATCATACCTGTAGAAGCTAAAAGTCGGCCTCTATAGGCATCAACAATAGATTGAGGCTGTTCGTGTATTTCCTTGAGCATAAAATGATCATACCCGCCTTTTTCAATTTGTTCCAAATTCAGCTTTAATTGCTGAATATCCGGCACGACCTCGGTATTGTCTTGAATTTTTCGAATCCTGATATCTTCTCCCAATTTAATGATTGCCAGCTCTTCATCCTCTAAATAGATGGCATTTCTTGTAAATTCTATAAATGGAGATGCATCTGAAGCAACAAAAAATTCTGAATTATTTTCTCCAATTCCAATGGCAATTGGACTTCCCAATTTAGCAACAATAATTTCATTTGGTTTTGTAACATCAAAAACTGCAATGGCATAAGCGCCAACTACATTGGTTAATGCCATTTGTACGGCATAGCCCAATTTGCAGTTATTTTTTATTTTAACTTCTTCAATTAAATTGATTAAAACTTCAGTGTCGGTGTCGCTTTTAAAAGTATATCCTCTGGTAATCAATTCTTTTTTTATGGTATCATAGTTTTCTATAATTCCATTATGAACAATCACTAAATTTCCTGAATTTGATAGATGCGGGTGAGAGTTTTCATCGTTAGGTACACCATGAGTTGCCCAACGCGTATGGCCTAAAGCCAAATTGCCTTCCACATTTTTTTGTTTCATGATTTTTTTTAAATCAGAAACTTTTCCTTTTGTTTTATAAAGACTCATTTCATTGCCGTCGACCAATACAACTCCAGCACTGTCGTAACCTCTATATTCCAATCGTTGTAACCCATTAATTACTATTGGGTAAGCTTTTCTAAATCCTAAATAACCGGCTATTCCACACATCGCAATTCCTTTTTTTAATTATTTATTTTTGTATAAGATATTTCAAGTTTTACTCTTTTATCGCCAAAACTAGGGTCTTGTCCATATAACACAACGCCTTTCGGTGTCCAGCTATAATCCCTAATTTTTACATCATCAATAGCAGAAGGCGTATCTGAAGGATTATAAACTTTTAGCCCAATTTTAACCAAGTCTAAAGGTTCATCTGATCTTAACAATCTCGAAATATAATCAGTGATTTTAAAAACATAACGGTAAGGTTTTCCGTTGGCATCTTTTTCCAACATTCCGCCAACAGCTGCCAATCCCTCAGTCATTACGTCGGTCAACTGCAAATGATCCGTGTAATTATAAATAAACAATTGTTCTGGAGCAATGTTGCTTGCTGCATTTTGATCTACATAAAAAATTAAATTCGCATCATTTATCAGCCAATTATTATCTCGCAAATCAACATAGTTTTCATTTTTAAACAAATCAATAGTAGCTATTGAACCTGCAGCTCCCTGAACATAGAGCCTATCTTCTCCGCTTTGGTGTGGAGCCAAATCTCTTTTTAGCACATTTGATTTTATGGCACCAAATGCAAATTCAAAGTTATGTTTTGTTCTAACGCCCAATTCGCCGTTAATTTTATTGCCGTTTAAATCAACCGTTGCGCCTTCATCTTCATCTTTTGAATAATAAATAACCATTCGGGCATTTGCCATAGCCAATGAAACTAAATGAGATTTATTGGATGTTAACGCTTCTGCTTCAATATAAAAACCTCTAAAATAACGTTGAAAATTATCAAGCGACTGAAACTCCGATCCGGCAGCATTGTCCACAAAAATTTGCTTAATTAAGCTTTCATTTAAAGGTATTTTAATGCTTGGGCTTTTATCAGTTGCCTTAATGGTATCCTTTTTATAAACAGTTATGCCATTGGGCATATATCTTTTTATGTAAGCCACCGTATCGTTTGGATTGACTTTAAAATTTCCTGAATAAAAAGGGGTATCTCCTTTTTGAAATTCCTTATCTGAATAATAAATGGCCGGTTTTGAAGGGTCGTTTGGATCTAAGGTGTTTAAATATGTTTTCAGTTCGTAAATGCCAAGTTTAAATTCAACGTTAGCGTCGCCAAATACCGAATCAATAGAAAATTTTGGTTTGCCGTCAGTGTATTTTTCGGCTGATTTGGTAGATTGATATGGAATAAACATTAAAACGGAATCTATCCCGTAATTTGTGCCGTAATTATAAGCCTCTCCTATAACCGGAAGATTTAATTGCGACACAATGGATGCTTTCAATGTTCCAAATTCATTGTCGGAATAAACACCCAATAAATATTGTGAAACTCCGCTAGAAGGTATTTTTAAGATGTTTTCATTAGCGGTTGTAACTTCTGTTATCTGTTTGTCTGTGGTAAAATTATTATTGTTAACAAGGTTAACACCAATACTTTCAATTTCCTTTTCGCACGAAATGATAGTAAAAAAAACGATTGAGAATAGCCCTAAGTATTTTAAAGCATTTACAACTTTAATTGCCATATATAAATGTTGGATTTTTTATGATAAAACTTTAGTTAAGTAAAAATTGGTATAGGCACTGTCAAATTCACTGATTGGAAAATAATCCAATACGGGTTTGTCGCAAGTTTTTAAATAGTCAAGCAAATCACTTGGAAGTTGCTCGCTCGCTTTAATAACCGCATCTGAATTTTCAATGGCATTAATCAAAATATTGGTATAAGTTGGATTGGAGATTGAATTAAATTTAGATTCGTTGATGTTATCAAACTTGATTTTATCAAAAAACTTATCATTTAAAGTGCCCTCAAAGCCCGTATTATATAATGATGTCACTATTTTGCTGTTTGAAAACAATGGGTCGTCTTTATAATATTCTTTAATGTATAATGGCAAAAGTGAAGCCATCCAGCCATTTACGTGAATAATATCTGGAGACCAGTTTAGTTTTTTTACGGTTTCTACAACGCCTTTTGCAAAAAATATGGCCCGCTCATCATTGTCATCAAACATGTTATTGTCTTCATCAGAAAACAAGGCCTTTCTTTTAAAATACTCATCGTTGTCAATAAAATACACCTGCATTCTTTCCTTTGGAATAGAAGCTACTTTAATAATTAAAGGCATATCCATATCGTTGATTACCAGGTTCATACCCGACAAACGAATCACTTCGTGGAGTTGATGTCTTCTTTCATTGATCAATCCGAAACGCGGCATAAAAATTCTTGTTTGCCCGCCGTTGCTATGAATCATTTTTGCTGTTTCAAATGAGGTTGTTGACAATTCATTTTCAGGTAAATAGGGAACAACTTCTGAAGAAACAATCAATACTCTCTTATCTTTCATAAAACCAACTCTTATTTTAAATAATATGCAAAATTACGAAAATTAATGTAGAATTTAGCTTGAAAAATGTAAGTTTGCACGCTTTTAACGTTAATTAACAAATACGTTATGTTGATTTTTACCGAAATAAAATCGCTTCAACAAGAAATTAAGTCGCTTAAAAACGGCACTACTATTGGCTTTGTGCCAACTATGGGCGCACTTCATGAAGGGCATTTATCGCTTGTGGAACAAGCAAAAAAAGAGAATAATATTGTGGTTGTGAGCATTTTTGTGAACCCAACACAGTTTGATAATGCCGATGATTTAATAAATTATCCAAAAACGATTGAAAAAGACTTGTCACTTTTAAAATCTTTTAATTGCGACATCGTTTTTACCCCAACTTCCAAAGAAATTTATGCGGATAATATTCAGTCTCAATCTTTTGATTTTGACGGATTGGAATATCAAATGGAAGGAAAGTTCAGGGCCGGCCATTTTAACGGCGTAGGCACCATAGTTGAACGTTTGTTCCAGATCGTGAAACCTCATAAAGCTTATTTTGGGGAAAAGGATTATCAGCAAATCCAAATCATTCGCAAAATGGTGGAAAAAAAGAAACTCCCCGTTCAAATTATTTCCTGCCCAATTCACAGAGAAAAAGACGGTTTGGCAATGAGTTCGCGAAATACCAGACTTACAGAAGCGCAAAGGGCTGCTGCACCTTTTATTTATGAAACGCTTAAAAAAGCCAAAATTAAATTTGGCACAAAAAATGCTTCTGAAGTGTTGAAATGGGTTGAAAATGAATTTAAAAATCACCGCGTATTCAACTTAGAATATATTGAAATTGCCGATGAAGAGACGCTTTTGCCTGTTGAAACTAAAAATCCATCAAAGAAATATCGCGCTTTTATAGCCGTTTTTGCTGGAAAAGTTAGGCTAATTGATAATATAAGTCTTTAAATATAACAGATTAACACAAAATCATTAATTTTGCATTATGCAAATACAAGTCGTAAAATCAAAAATTCACAGGGTAAAAGTTACCGGTGCCGATTTAAATTATATTGGCAGCATTACTATTGATGAAGATTTAATGGATGCCGCAAATATTATACAAGGAGAAAAGGTTCATATTGTTAACATTAACAACGGCGAACGCCTTGAAACATACGTTATTCCTGGTCCAAGAAAAAGCGGTGAAATTACTTTAAATGGCCCTGCAGCAAGAAGGGTTGCCAAAGGCGATATTATTATCATTATTTCATACGGCATCATGGATTTTGAAAAAGCAAAATTATTTAAACCAACGTTAATTTTCCCCAACGAAAACAACAATACGTTAACATAAATTGATCAACAGATTAAAAAAAATTAGTTATATCACACTCCCAATTGCCTTGGGAGTTTTTTTAATTTGGTACTCCATCTCAAAATTATCGCCGGCAGACATTCAATCCATTAAAACATCCTTTCAAACAGCCAATTATTGGTGGGTGGCGTTGTCCATCTTTTTTGGAATTTTAAGTCATTTGTCACGCGCCTATCGCTGGCAATTTTTATTGGAACCTTTGGGCTACAAACCACGGTTTGCAAACAGCGTTATGGCAGTTTTAATAGCCTATTTACTTAATTTATTCATTCCGCGTTCAGGAGAAATTGCACGTGCGGCTACCATAAAAAAGTATGAAAATATTCCTTTTGAAAAAGCCATAGGAACCATTGTGGCAGAGCGCGTTGCCGATGTCATCATGCTGTTTTCAATAACAGGAGTCGCCTTTTTTTTACAAACCGAATTAATGGGCAGCTACCTGTTTAAAGAAGATGAAGAAAGGAGCATTTATCTAAAAATAGCGATTTTGGTGCTGTTCCCACTTTTAGGAATTGCAACCTATTATTTCCTTAAAAAATCAACGCATCCATTTATCGTAAAAATATTTACATTCATAAAAGGATTGATTGACGGCATAAAAAGCATCATTACCATGAGAAAAAAATGGCCGTTTATTTTTCACACCATTTTTATTTGGCTTATGTATTTGCTCATGTTTTACTCGGTAACTTTTGCCCTGCCCGAAACCACAAACCTCCCTTTTGCGGCCATTATTGTGGCTTTTGTGGTGGGCGGTTTTAGTATGGCACTCACCAATGGCGGCTTGGGAACCTATCCCGTTTTTGTGGCAAGCGCACTTATTTTGTACCATATTGAAGACAATCCTGCACGCGCTTTCGGCTGGATTATGTGGACCGCACAAACTTTAATGGTGATTATTTTTGGCGGACTTTCCTTTTTGTTAATTCCTATTTACAATAGATTACGTCACAAATAAATTCATAAAATCAGACTGATATTTTGGGCGTTCCCCGCCAGCTGGCGGGTCGGGTTTTTCGTTCCAAACTTTTTTCGCCAAAAAAGCGCAAAAAGGTTTTCACTGCAACCCCTAACGCAAAATGAATTACGCCCTTCGGCTCCGCCCAGGGTGACGGATTTACGATTTTAGAATTTTAAAATGACGATTTTTTTTGCGGGCTTTGCTAATTTTATTTGAATTGATTTTTTATAATTTTTTACTTGGTTTTTATTATAGAATACGCAAACTAAACTACTCTGCACTGAAAGTGCAGAGGTTTGTTTTACTGGGGACTGAAAGTCCCCTTACCTATTCTAATATAAAATTAGAATTTTCTGATTCATCTTTCCTATGATGTTCTAAATATTCATT
>Ga0209347_1001232_pt1 | contig 44545 bp, 37 predicted proteins | sample AutmiccommuBRH23_FD_187382 | JGI IMG/M metagenome (GOLD analysis project Ga0209347, IMG submission 187382) | Deep subsurface microbial communities from Mt. Terri, Switzerland - Autotrophic microbial communities BRH/23 (SPAdes) (version 2) | ecosystem: Environmental > Aquatic > Deep subsurface >... | reverse complement strand
CGAAGAGACATCGATCTCGCTCCGCAGCGGAAGAGGAACGAATTCAATCCCCGCCGCCTCGCATCGTTCCCGCATCTCCTCACCCTCGGGAGTAATCACCCAGACCGAATGCCCCCGCTCCCGCAACCCGGCGGCGGCCTGAAACATCTGGTGCACCGAACCGGTGTTGAACTGGTTCTTGTCGAGGATCTGGAGAATACGAAGAGGACGAGACACGGGAGAAGGATAAAGGGGCCAGGGGCTGGATGGTAGGGACCGCCTGCGGCGGTCCGGTCGCCGGAGGCGACGTGGGGGGGGCGGACCCGAAAAATGCCACGGCGGATTAGCGTCCGTTCAAGACATGTCGCCTCCGGCGACCGGACCGACGCAGTCGGTCCCTACGGCTCATTCTTCCGCGAGGGCGAGGAGGTGTTCCGTGGTGCAGAGCGCGAGGCCGTCGAGGTCGTATCCTCCCTCCAGAAGCGAGAGGACGCGTCCGCCGCAGACGCGGTCGGCCACTTCGGTCACCCGCCGGGTCATCTCGCCGAAGGCGCGCTCGGTCACTTCGAGTCCCCCCAGCGGGTCGGAACGATGAGCGTCGAACCCCGCGGAGATCAGGATCGCCTGCGGAGCGAACTCCAGCATCTTCGGAACGATCGTGTTTTCGATCGCGGCGAGCACGGCCGCGTCGCCGTCTCCCGCTTCGAGCGGAATGTTGAGCGTGGTGCCTTCTCCGCGGCCGACTCCTCGCTCCTCGGCTCCGCCGGTTCCAGGGTAGAAAGGGAAGCGGTGCATCGAGGCGTAGAAGACGTCCTCTCTCGACTCGAACAGGTGCTGGGTGCCGTTCCCATGGTGGACGTCCCAGTCGAGGATGAAAACGCGGTCGATGCCCTCCTTTTCGCGGAGGTACTCGGCTGCGCAGGCGATGGTGTTGTAGAAGCAGAATCCCATCGCCTGGGTTCGCTCGGCGTGATGCCCCGGGGGGCGGGCGATGATGTGGGCGCGCTCGAGCTCTCCGCGGATCCAGATGGCGTCTGCCGCCTGCAGCGCCGCGGACACCGCCGCTCTCGCGGCTTCGGCGGTCCCGCGGGAGATGGGGTTGTCGAGGGAGTGAAAGAATCGTGCTCCCTTCTGAACGGCCGCCGCGAGCTCGCGTTCGTAGTCGGACGAATGCACGCGGGCGATGAGCCGGTCGGTCTCGGGGTGATCGTTCACCGAGGGGAAGGTGCGGTCGGTCAGCCCGGCTCGGCGCGCCCCCTCGACCGCGGCCCCGAGGCGCGCGGGCCTCTCGGGATGCATCACGCCGGTGTCGTGGGCGGAGAATCGGGGGTCGGTGAAGACCCCGATGAGTGATCGGATCAGTCGCTGGTGCAACGGTGAGCTCCGGAAACGCGGTCCGGACCGCGAGTTCCGGCAAATATGGTACAACCGGCGGGTTTGAGCAAGGCCCTCCGAATCGCCCTCATCGCCGCGGCGACGATCCTCCTCCTGGCCCTGTTTCTCCGAAACAGCGATCGTGGCGAGGTGATGGCGGCCCTCCGCTCGGTCCATCCCGGATGGTTCGCCGGCGCTCTGCTCGTGAACTTCACCGCGCTCACGCTTCGCGCTTTCCGCTGGCGAACGATTCTCGGCGCCGCGGCGACGACTCCCCCCATCTACGACACGTTTCTGAGCACGGCCATCGGTTTCATGTCCTCCGCCGTCCTGCCGATCCGCGCCGGCGACGTGATTCGCCCGGCGTTGCTCAGCCGGCGGACGGGAGTCCGCTTTTCGACCGCATTCGGGACCGTGGTCAGCGAGCGTCTGATCGACCTGACTTCGAACCTGGTCCTCTTCATCACCTTCGCGATGACCGGAGGGCGCGCGCTCAGCGCCGATCCAGCCACGGCGAAAAAGGCGCTGGTCATCCACAGCGCCGCCTCGATCGCCGCCATGGCCCTCATCGCGATGCTGACCATCGCCGTGCTGCTTTACTTCTTCCGCGAGAGAGCTCGGCTGGTGCAGCTCCGGGTCTCGACCTGGCTTCCGAAACGCTTTCGCCACGGCTGGGTCAGCTTTTTCGATGCGCTCACCGCCGCGCTCGAGATCCTGGGCAAGCCGCGAATCTTCGTGCGCGTGTTTCTGCTCACCGCCGGAATCTGGACCTGCCTGACCGCCCAGTACGTCCTCGTCCTCCATGCGATGGACCGCCCGCTGCCCTACGTGGCGAGCTTCCTGATCGCCACCATGGCCATCGTCGGACTCTCGATCCCGACCCCCGGAGGGGTGGGCGGCTTCCACAAAGCCGCGCAGCTGGCGCTGACCACTTTCTACGGATTCGACGTCAGCAGCTCGGTCGCCGTGGCTCTGGTCTTCCACATCGTGGGAACCCTGCCGGTCGTGGTGACGGGCTTCGTCCTGTTCGGGCGGGAGGGAATGAGCGTCCGCCAGCTGAGCCGGATCGGCGAATCGGCCGGGAAAGCCATCGAGAACGGTGAGGAACCGTAGATAATATGTGGAGAGAGACCGCGTTGGGGTCTCTCGAAGGGAGTGCGGCGGATGCGGTGTCCCTACTGCGGGCATGCGGAAGACCGGGTGGTCGATTCGCGGGAAAGCCGTGAGGGGGAGGTCATTCGCCGTCGGCGGGAGTGCGCCCGCTGCGAGCGGAGATTCACCAGCTACGAGAAGATCGAGATGCTCCCGTTCCAGGTGGTCAAGCGGGACCAGCGGCGCGAGCCGTACAACCGGGAGAAGCTGATGGCGGGGCTGAGAGTGGCGTGCCGCAAACGGCCCATCTCGGCGCCGACGCTCGAGTCGATCGCGGATCAGATCGAGGCCGCCATGCAGGACTCGGCCGACCGGGAGATCGCCAGCGGCGAGATCGGCAACTTCGTCATGCAGCGCCTGAGGGAGCTCGACCAGGTCGCCTACGTCCGCTTCGCCTCCGTCTACCGCCGCTTCGAGGACGTCGAGCAGTTCGTCCGCGAGCTCAGTCAGCTCAAGGAAAAGTAAGGTAAGCCGCGGCTTTCCAGCCGCGGCTTACCGGGAATCAACCGCCTTCGAACGCGCGGCTGGCGGAGGAAAGGATCCTCTGCCACAGTGGCGGAGGATCTTTTCCTCCGCCGGCCGTCCTTCGATGACCCGCTCGGGGGCGCGAGCCGCGGCTGGAAAGCCGCGGCCACCTGTGCGGTTGAGATTCACAGCGTCCCGTTCCCCCGCGTTCCCAGGAAGCCGGAGCTGGAAAGCTCCGGCCACTTTCGTCCACTCCCGGGAACAGCCATTGCACGATGACCCCTCGCCGTTCCTTTCGGCGCGCCGCGTCGCACCCGCAGTTGTTGTGCAGGGCGAAGTCGTGATTGGATAGGCGAAACAGGCTGTGCGAGAAGGGGTGAGAGATGACCGAGCCCACCGAACCAGGAAAAGAAGAAGCGATCAAAATCCCCGATGTACTCCCGGTTCTGCCGCTGAAGGACCTGGTCATCTTCCCGTTCATCATCGTCCCGCTCTCGGTGTCCCGTGAGAAGTCGATCAACGCGGTCGACCAGGCGCTCGCCGAGAACCGCGTGATCATGCTGACCGCGCAGAAGGACTTCCAGAACGAGGATCCCGGCGAAGAGGACCTCTACCGGGTCGGAACGGTCGCGATCATCATGCGGATGCTGAAGCTTCCGGATGGAAGGATCCGCATCCTGGTGCAGGGCCTCTCCCGCGCGCGCATCGACTACTTCATCCAGACCGCGCCGTTCTTCAAGGCGAAAATCACCCGGATCGAGGAGCCGATCGTGAAGGAGCGGCCTCTCGAGGTCGAAGCGCTGATCCGCTCGGTCAAGCAGAATCTCGAGAAGTCCGTGCAGCTCGGCAAGAACATCTCGCCGGAAGTCATGGTCATCGCGGCGAACCTGGACGACCCGGCGCGCCTGACCGACCTGGCGGCCTCGAACCTCGAGCTCAAGCTCGAGGAAGCCCAGAACATCCTCGAGACCATCGACTCGATCGAACGCCTGCGCAAGGTCAACGAGATGGTGATCCGCGAGATCAATCTCCTGACCATGCAGCAGGAGATCTCGACCGCCGCGCAGGGCGAGATGAACAAGAGCCAGCGCGAGTATTTCCTCCGCCAGCAGCTCAAGGCGATTCAGTCCGAGCTCGGCGAGGGAGAAGACGTCGCCGAGGAGATCGAGAACTACCGGAAGAAGATCGAGGAGAAGGCTCTCCCGGAGGAGGCGAAGGAGGAGGTCGACAAGCAGCTCAAGAGGCTGGAGCGATCTCATCCCGATTCGGCCGAGACTTCGATCATCCGCACGTATCTCGACTGGATGACCGGTCTGCCGTGGGGGAATCTCTCGGCGGACAACCACAACCTCCAGCGGGCCCGCGAGATCCTCGACGAGGATCATTACGGCCTGGAGAAGATCAAGGAGCGGATTCTCGAGTACCTCGCGGTGCGCAAGCTCAAGGGAACCAAGATGCGGGGGCCGATCCTCTGCTTCGTCGGACCTCCGGGCGTCGGCAAGACCTCCCTCGGGCGGTCGGTGGCGCGCGCGCTCGACCGCAAGTTCGTCCGGCTCTCGCTGGGCGGGGTGCGCGACGAGGCCGAGATCCGCGGACATCGCAGGACTTACGTCGGCGCGCTGCCGGGGCGCATCGTGCAGGGGATCAATCAGGCGCAGACCTCCAACCCCGTGTTCATGCTCGATGAGGTGGACAAGATCGGCTCGGATTACCGCGGCGATCCGTCCTCCGCGCTCCTGGAGGTTCTCGATCCGGAGCAGAACTACTCCTTCCGCGATCACTACCTCGGCGTCGCCTACGATCTGTCGAACGTGATGTTCATCGTCACGGCAAACATGCTGGACACCATTCAGCCCGCCTTCCTCGACCGGATGGAGGTCATCCGGCTCTCGGGATACACCGACGAGGAAAAGGTGATGATCGCCCGGCAGCACCTCATCCCGAAACAGGTGGACGAGAACGGGATCGCGGACGCCAAGGTCACCTGGACCGACACCGGGATCATGAAGATCATCACCGGGTACACGAAGGAAGCGGGACTGCGGAACCTCGAGCGCGAGATCGGCACGATCTCCCGCAAGATCGCCGTCGAGGTCGCCGAAGAGAAGGCGGCCGAGGCGTACCGGATCACCGACGCCAACGTGGAGAAGTACCTCGGTCCGATGAAGCACTTCGCTGAGGAGCTTCTCGAGCGCGACCAGGTTGGAGTCGCGACCGGTCTTGCCTGGACGAGTGTCGGCGGCGATATCCTCTTCATCGAGGCAATCTCGGTGAAGGGAAAAGGGAAGCTTCAGCTCACCGGTCAGCTCGGCGAGGTCATGAAGGAGTCGGCCCAGGCCGCCCTGACCTATGCGCGCGCCCATGCCGAGGAGCAGGGGATTTCAGCCGACTTTTTCGAGACTCACGACATCCATATCCACGTTCCGGCCGGCGCCATTCCGAAAGATGGCCCCTCCGCGGGCATCACCATCACCGCCGCGATCATCTCGGTGATCACCGGACGTCCGATCCGGCGCAACGTCGCGATGACCGGCGAAGTCACGCTTCGAGGGGAGATTCTTCCGATCGGCGGCGTGAAGGAGAAGGTGCTCGCCGCGCGCGCCGCGAAGATCAACACCGTGATCCTGCCGAAGCTCAACGAGCGCGACCTGGTCGAGGTCCCCGAGCCGATCAAGCGGGACATGAAATTCTACTTCGTCGACCACATCGAGCACGTGCTGGAGATCGCGCTCCTGCCGCGGGAAGCGGCGGGCGAGAAGACCATGGAGCGCGAAGGGCGCGAAGCGCATCCGCTCAAGGAACCCGAGCCGCCCAAGAAGGAACACGAACACCCGCTCCCCACGCGGGCATGAGGGTGAACGTGGCCGCGGCTTTCCAGCCGCGGTTTTTTCTTTTCAGCCAGCTTCGTGGCCTTCCCGGTTGATCTCGCTTCGTGGCATGTGCCGCGGCTCGAAGCCGCGGCCAGGTCAGCGCTGGAACTTCGCGACGATCTTTTCGGCGGCGGGAAGCAGCAGCGCTGCGATCATCACCTTGACCACGTCGTTCACCAGGAACGGCGCGACGCCGGCGATGAACGCCTGCCGCGCATCAAGACCCCATGCGCCGACCAGCCACGACCATCCGCCGAGGTGGATCGTCGCGAGTGCGAGCGCCATCCCCGGAATCGTGGTCAGGGGCGAACGGGTCCAGCGGCTGCGCGCCACCCATCCTGCGATGAAAGCCGCGACCGGAAACGCGAAGAGGTAACCGGCAGTGGGACCGGCCAGGACCGCCATTCCCCCGCGACCCTGCGCGAAGACGGGGAGTCCGGTCGCACCTTCGACGAGATAGAGCGCCGCCGCGGCCGCCGCGCGCCCCGGTCCGAGAGCCGCTCCCAGAAGAAGGAGAGCGAGCGGCTGCAACGTCAGCGGGACCGGCGACAGCGGAATCGCCACCTGCGCCGAGAGCGCCAGCAGCAGAGAGGCTCCGATGACCAGCGCCGCATTGCGAACCGCCGAGTCGCCGGCAAGGCGCCCTGCGATCATCTGTGGAAGGGACAAGCTCGAAGTCTGTGCGCTCATATCGGCCCCGGATTGTATCAGAGCGCAGTGGCCGGGCTCTCCAGAGCCCGGGCCCTGCTTTCCCTCACCCCAGCCTCTTCCCATACAGCGTCAAAATCGCCGGAAGCAGGGTGATCGTCGCCAGCGCCGAAAGAGCGATTCCGAAGGTCGACGCGTAACCGATCGACCGAAGCCCCGGGTAGTGGGAAAGGGCAAACGAGCCGTACCCGACGATCGTCGTCACCGCGGCCATGGCGATGGACTTGGCCGTCTCCGCGGCGGCCCCGTCCACGAACATGTCGTGATCCTCGAGCCAGCGCTTGAGCATGTAGATCGCGTAGTCGGTCGCGACCCCGACGATCATCAGCCCGACGAAGACGTTCATGAAGTTCAGCTCGAGGCCGAACGTCGCCATCAGCCCGACCATCCCGGCCGCGCCGGCGAGGAAAGGGACGAACGTCAGAAGGGTCACTCCGACGCGCCGGAATCCGATGAACATGAGCAGAAACACGGCGATCGTTCCGATGAGAGTCGCCCGGATCGCGTCCGCGCGAACGATGGTGCGAAGGCTCTGGCTCACCAGGTTGACGCCCGTGAGGATCGACTGCGGATGCTGCTGCTGGAGCGCGCGAAGACCGGGAGGAACCTCGCGCGGCCATTTCCCGCCGGAAGGATAGAGGTACGCGACCGACATCCACCCCTCGCCCGACTGCTGCAGGAAGCGGTTGGTGACCCCGGCGGTACGAGTGAGAAGGTCGGTGGTCCCCACCGGCTCCCCGGGAGAGAGAGCCTGGCGGAAGTCGACCAGGTAATCGTCCCATGTTTCCGGGCGGAAGCCTTCGGCGACGATCGACTCGCGGAACGTCGTCTCGATGCGATCGGGATCGAATGCCGCCGGGCGCGCGCGGATGAAGTCGATCGCGGCGCGCTGGCGTGATGCCACCGGAATGTACGAAGCGATCGACTGATACGAATCGATCGTCCCGTTGGCCACGAGCGCGTCGAGCTGCGGAATCGCAGCGGCCGTCGCGTCGAGCGCGTCGTCAGGCGTCGCTCCGTAGGAGACGAACATCATCGAGTTGAAGGACTGGCCGAACTTCGATGTCAGCAGCTCCTGAGTCTCGACGCCGGGATTTCCGCTGGCCCGGAGATTCTGGATGTTGTCGCTGAAGCGGATTCGGGTCCCGGCCAGGAGAGCGACGATGACGAATACGATCCAGACCCACAGCACGACCTTCGGGTGGCGCACCGCCCAGCCGATGAGCTGCTCGGAACGGAACGAGTGGTGATAGAGCGTCGGAGGCTTGCGCCGGCGCGATTTCCCCTCGTTGGCCACGATCAGCGCGGGCAGGACGAAGGCCACACAGAAAAAGAAGAGCAGGATGCCGATCCCCGTCAACAGTCCCATCTGCGTCATGCCGCGGAAATCCGTCAGCAGGAACGCGAAGAACGTCACCGAAGTGGTCAGCGCGGCGATGACGACCGAGGGGAGCGTGGTGCGCAGCGTCTGCCGGAGCGCCTCCGGCATCGCGGCGCCGCGGTTCCGCTCGTCGACGTAGCGGCCGTACAGCACGGTGTTGAAGTCGATCCCCAGGCCGGCGAGCAGGGCCGCGAATCCGGCCGCCGCGGACGAGAGCGTCCCGAACGCGATCCCGGCGATTCCGAAGGTCAGCGCCAGAGCGAGCGCCATCGGGATTCCCGCGTACCCGATCGCCGCCAGCCGGCGGAACCCGTAGAGAAAGAGGGCGAGGACCCCGAAGAAGGAGAAGAGGATGTTGGAGACGACGTCTTTCTGGATCAGGTCGGCGTCGGCGGTCGAGATGGCGTAGCCGCCGGTGAACTCGATTCGCGGGAGCTCGATCGGCTCGGTCGACTCGGCCGCGAATGAATCGAGAGCTTCCTTCGCGATCCTCGCGCTCTCGCTCATCAGCTCACGCCCGAAAGGGACATCCTGCGCGGGACGGACCGGTTTGGTCAGGACGAGATAGGTCGTCTGGTCTTCCGAGAGGTAGAAACCGCTGGCCGTGTCGATTCTGAGTCCGCCCCCGGCGCGTTGAAAGCGCTCGAGGTAGATCGGAAGGAGGTTGAACGGATCGTAGCGGATCACGTTCTCCATCGCCCCCGACTGCGGCGTCTGCAGAAGCGCCTTGTTCCGAGCGGCCGACTCCCGGATGGCGTCGTCGCCGAGCTTTGCCGCGACCGCCTCCAGCTCCGCGGGATCGAGAAAGAGGAGGGCTACGGGAAGCAGCTCATCGAGAAAGTCGATCGGATCGGGGAGCCGCCACGTGGCGTTCTCGATCCTGTCGCTCGCGGCGAGCCCTTCGCCGAGAGCGTCGATCAGATCTTCGTATTCACCAGCCTGGCGTCCGGGGGGAACCCGCACGACCGCGACGTGGTAGTCGATCGTGCCGATCTCCGAGAGAACTTTCCGGAAGTCGTTCACCTCCCGGTTGTGCTGCGGCACCAGGTTGAGGATGTCGGGGTCGAACCGGAGCAGGGTTGCGCCGGCGAGAGCCGCGACTGCCAGGATGGCGGCCGTCCAGAGAATGGCGCGCGAGCGGCGGAGGGCCAGCTCGGCGATCCAGGTGGCGAAGCGCTCAGCCAAGACGGGCCTCTGCGCGGAGGAGAGATGCGAGGATCGTTTTCATGAGATTCCGGGCGTCCGGGTGCGGGCAGGATGACACTGGGGGACACCGCCGCGAGTGTCGCCGCGCCTGATACCATGCGCCCGAAGGGGAGTCAAGATGATGCGGAGGGTGATGTCGGTTGCCGTGCTGCTGCTCGCCTCGGCCTGCGGCGCCCCCGAGTCGCTCGATGAGGCCACCGCCGAGCGAATTCTCAAAGAGTCGTCGTTCGAGGTTGAGCCTGTCTATGCCGAGGTCCCGCAGGTGGTTCGCTGGAGCGAGCGCTCGCCACGGGATGACTACGACGAAAAAGCCTTGCGCACATTGGAGAATCTCGAGCGCGCAGGGCTGGTGACGGTCGAGTCTACGGTCTCGCCGGAGGGGGAGACGCGCGTGCAGGCCCGCACCACCAGCGAGGGCTTCGCCATCCTCGGCACGGTTCCGAGCGCGCGCGGTCCGGCGTTCCGCGCCCGGATCGCCAGCAAGCGCGTCGACGGAATTCGCAACTTCGTGCGTCATCCTTCCGAGCCGACCGTGGGGCGGGCCGAGATCCTCTGGCACTACGAGAATCCGACCCGCTGGTACGACGCGTTCGAAACGAAGATCGACAAGCCGATCGGCGCGCCGTTCGTCACCCCCGTCTCGATTCACTGGGAAGAAGGGGCCTGGCGATTCAGGATTCTGGCGAGGAAGGTTCCGGCGGAAGAGTGATCAGCGGGGAAAGGTCGTATCCTGCCGCGCTGCGATCCGACGAGCTTTCCGTGGGCGTCCATCCGCGCACCCCTCGACCTCTTCCACGAGCTCCGCGATGTCGAACGGCTTCCGGAGCAGCGTGCGCACCCTGGAGATGTCTCCGAAGGCCTTGAGAGTGGCGTTCGAGGCGGCCGTGACGACGATGACGTGATTGAGAGACTCGGGCCGGGTGACCTTGAGATACGCGATCACCTCGATCCCGCTCACCACGGGAAGCATCAGGTCGAGCAGGATGGCGTCGAAGGACTCGCCGTTGGAGAGGCGGTCGATCGCCTCCCGGCCATTGTTCGCTTTCTCGCAGGAGCAATTTCGACGGGAGAGGGCGACGTGGAGGAGCTCGCGAATGCCGGGGTCGTCCTCGACGATCAGGATTCGCCTTCCGTTCATGGCGATTGGTTGGGCTGACATTGGAGTTCAAACAATCTAATTCCGGAAGCCAGGCTGGTCTGTTCGATTACGAACAAAAAGGTGTTATTTTGGATGATGGAACATCAACTCTCTCCCTCCGGTTATGGAAATCGCGGGTTACCTCTCTCCGCGGGGTGGGTCACCACCATTCGGCATCCGGATCGGCGCCCTCGTCGCGCGCTCTCCTCCTCTTGTCGTCGTCCTTTGACAGACGCTCGAGGAGTTCCCCATGGAGCCGATCCAACACGGGATCAATTCGATTCTCAGTTCTTTTTCGCCTAAGACCCTGGCCATGCTGAATCCGCACGACGAGCCGGCCGGTTTCGGCCGGATCCTGGCGCGACAGGGGGAGGAATGCCTCGACATCTGGTTTCCGAGAGCCGGGACGGTGATCTCCCAGGTGCGGTCGATGTCGGGAGGGCAGCAGGTCGAGATCGGGCTGGTGGGAAGCGAAGGACTGTTCTCCTTCGACGGTCTCCTCGACAGCCGGCCGCTCTTCACGAACGGGATTGTCCAGGTTGCGGGAAGCGCTTCGCGCGTGTCGCGCATCCGGCTGGCGAGCGTGCTCGAAGACTCCTCCGTCCGCGCGCGGCTGCTCGCCGCGGCGGGAGCTCACCTCGAGCAGGTCACCCAGAACGCAGCGTGCAACCGCTATCACAGCGTCGAGCAGCGTCTCTGTAAATGGATCCTGATGATGAGCGACCGGGCGGGTGAGACCGAGTTCCAGATCACCCACGAGTTCATCAGCTACATGCTGGGCATCCGCCGTGCCGGCGTTTCGATCGCCATCGGCAACCTCACCAGCGACGGGCTGCTCGAGCATTCCCGCAACCGGCTTCGGATTCGGGACGTGGATGCGATGGAAGAGCGGTCTTGCGAGTGCCTCGGCGTCGTTCGAATTGCAGTCGAGCGCTCGCTCGCGGCCTGAGATTCGCCGTTCGCGCCCGTTCTGAGTCTCCGTTCGCTTGCGAACCGACGACGGGCGTCGCGCTGTTTACACTTTCGGCAGATCGCACCCCGCTGAATCCCCGGCCGCCCGGGCGAAGGGGGCGGGAGCGAGCGCGCGAATGCCGCGATACCCAAGAGAGAACGCGATCCTGTCGAGCTTCCCCCCGGGAGCGCTCGAACTGCTGAAGCCCATCCAGAGAGAGGGGCGGCGGGGGGAGGTTCTCTACGAAGCCGGCGACCGCCCCGACGAAGTCTGTTTTCCTATCTTCGGGACCGTGACCTCGCTGATCCGGCCGATGAGGAATGGCGCGACGGTGGAGGTCGCCCTCGCAGGTTTCGACGGCTTCACCGCGATCAACGCAATCCTCGGCACCACGCCCGAAGTGATGCGGGTCGTCGTGCAGATGGCTGGACCGTTGTCGGTCGTAAACCTGGAGCGTCTCCGGGAAGTCGCGGCCCGCGAGCCGAAAGTTCAGACGCGGCTCATGACGTCCATCGCCGCTCTGGTCGAGCAGGTGACCCAGACCGCCGCGTGCAATCGCCTCCACCGGATCGAACAGCGGCTGGCCAAATGGCTGCTGATGATGTGGGAGCGCACCGGCACGGACGATCTAGCGCTGACGCACGAGTTCGTGGCTCACATGCTCGGCATCAGGCGGCCGGGGGTCTCCGTGGCGCTCGCGTCCCTGTCGGAGAGTGGCCTGATCAGGCACTCCCGGATGCGAGTCTCGATTCGCGACCACGGGGGTCTCGAGAAGAAAGCCTGCGAATGCTGGGGGGTTCTGCGGAGATCGCTCGAGCGGTCGCTCGGGATGGTGGCTGCGGGGGCGCCGGAGGCGGCGGGTAGTGGGCGGAACCGGGCGTTGACGACTCACCGCCGGTGACCGGTCCCAGCCTGCATCCGGGCCCAGCCGCGCGGAACTACGACTGCTTGTCTTCGGGGAGCAGCTCTTCCATGAGCTCGTCGTGCGGCGCCGTGAAGATGCTCTCGGTATCGTCACCGTCTTTGCGCTCGGCGCGCTTCTCGGCCTTGGCGGCCTTCCGCTCACGCTTGGCCTGCTCCCGCTGGCGCTTCAGCACGGATGGTCGGGGTTTTGCCATATTTGCTCCTCCTCAGGTGCGCGCCGGATGGTCGGGCGCTCGCCGGAAATGAAACGAGGGACAGGAGCAATCCTGTCCCTCGAGATGTTCGATCGATTTCGGGGTCAGATCGCGATTACGTTCGCAGCCTGCATACCCTTGGGGCCACGAACCGCTTCGAACTCAACCGCAGCGCCCTCGGCGAGCGACTTGAAGCCGTTCCCCTGGATCGCGCTGAAGTGTACGAAGAGATCGGTTCCGTCCTCGGCCGAAATGAAGCCGAAGCCCTTTGCGTCGTTGAACCATTTAACCGTTCCGCTCTGTCTCATGCGTGAATCTCCTTTCCGTGATCAGCCAACTCGGAGATTCTGAAACAGCAACTTCTTCGTCTCGGTGATGGAATCACTTGATGCAATCGGGCACAACCTCCCATCCATCGGGCTAAATTCCACCTTTCCCGGGGAGAGCGCCGGAGTGGCTCGCTCTGGGGCTCTGTATCAAACGTCCCCTCTCATCGACTGACCATCGGATGAGACCGAAAGCGAGCCACGAACATGCTGAAACGACCCGCCCCGACGGGCGATGGCTGCTCACTCGCGCCCGGGCAGGCCTGGCGCGGCTGACCGCAGAAGAGCCGGAGGTCCAGCCCTCGCCGATCGCCCGCCTCCGTGCCGGACGGTATTTCTCCGCATTTTTCGTGCTCTCCGGGCTGATCGGGGTTCTGCAGTCGGTGATCAGCCAGACGCCGGGTCTGAACCGCGCGGCTCTTGCCCTGCTGGGGGGATGCTCGGTCGCCACAGGCCTCGTCGTCTGGCATTTGCCCTGGCAACGATGGAAGGCGAGCGCGCTCAGGCCGCTCCTCACGATCGCTTTCCTGCTCCTCGGCGGCGTGCAGTCCGTGGGAGCGAATCCGGCTGCGGTGCCGCCGTTCTTCATCCTCGGAGCGGTGTGGGCCGGTCTCGCATTGCCCCGGGGTGCCGGGCTGCGGATCGCGCCCCTGATTCTGGTCGCTCACGCGGGACCGCTGCTCCTCACCGGTAGAACGGAATCGCTGGTGATGACGACCATCATCACGGTGACCGTCGGCGTGCTGGTCGCCGAAGTGGTCGGCCGGGCCTTCTATGCTCTGCGCGTCGCGCGGGCCGAGGCGGAGCGGATGACCGAGATGATGAGCGTGACCTTCAGCGCGGCGCGAAGGCTGCGGACGCTCGACACCGAGGGGATCTACCGCGAGCTGGTGGAAGCGGTGCGATCGCTCGGGTTCGATGCGGCCGCCGTGAGCGTGCTCGAGAACGATGGCGCGCAGTTCATGGTGCACGCGGCCCAGGGATTCCACGCCGCGATCGACGGATTCGAGCACCTCTCCTCGGACGGAGTCGCGGGGCGCGTTCTCGGCTCGCGTGAGGCCGTGTTCATCGAGAACTATCAGTCGAGCTCCTTTCGCGTTCGCGCACTCGACGCCGAGGGGTTTTCACTCGTCGCCGGCATCCCAGTCGAAGTCGAAGGGGAGATCGTCGCGGTTCTTCTGGCCGGCAACCGGCGGGGAGGGTCGGTCGCCGGCTACCTGACTGACGCGCTGTCGCTTCTCGGTTCCGACGCAGCCGTCGCTCTCTCCAATGCCCGAGACTTCGAGGCGCAGAGAGAGCTGGCGCGCGAGATGACCCGCCGTTCTCTGCGCGATTCGCTCACCGGTCTCGGCAACCGGCGCGCCGCCGACGCCGAGCTCGCGGCGGTTCGTCCCGGCGACGCCGTGCTGCTCATCGACCTCGACCACTTCAAGTCCGTCAACGACACCGACGGGCATGCTGCCGGCGACGCCGTGCTCGCCAATCTCGGCACTTTCCTCGGCCAGTCCCTTCGCGGCAGCGACACCGCCGCGCGCTTCGGCGGCGAGGAGTTCGTCGTGATCCTCTGGCAGGCGGCGCGGGAAGCGCCGGCGATCGCCGAGCGGCTTCTCGCCAACTGGCGGGCGAGCCGGCCGCGCACCACCTTCAGCATCGGCCTGGCCGTGCACGCCGAGGGAAGCACGCCCGACGACACCTTCCAATTGGCCGATTCGGCTCTCTACCGCGCCAAGCGCACCGGTCGCGATCGCCTCGCCGTGGCCGGAGATCGCCGCGGATTCGTCGCGGCCTGAGAGCGCCACCTTTCTCAGAAGCTGTAATAGAAGGTAACGCGCGCGAAGAGGTCGTCGTCCGGTGCTCCGGCCGGCCCTGATTCGTAGGTGATCCACTCCACGTTGGGAATCACGCCAAGGTTTTTGTGCAGCTTGAAATCGACGCCCGCGATCACCAGCGTCGACTCCGCGGACGGGTCGAATGGGAGATACGCGATCCGGTCCCCCTCGGGATTCGGATCGAACATCCGGTCGACCCTGGCGATCATGTTGAGATTCTCGCGCAGGCTCCAGACCGCGAATACGGAAGCGAGATCGAGCTCGAGATCCGAGGCCGGGCTCTTCCGCTGCTGCTTCGCGTACTGGGCGCCGAAACGGTAGCTCTCCCCGCGGTAGCCGCCGACCGCCTGTAATGTCGTCCGGTCTTCGCTCCCTCGATCCTCGGTGTCCGCGTAGAGCTCGAAGACGGTTCCCGACGAGGGTGCGAATCCCAGCACCGCGGCGGCCTTCTTGCCGGAGTTGGTTTCCGTCCCCGTCCCCGAGCCGTTGCCGACCTGCGCCTGGTAGTGAAATCGGGGGTCGGCGAGCTTGCCGCTCATCGCGATGCCGAAGTCGCGGGTCGAGACCCAGCGCTGGAGATCGAGGGGCGTCTTCTCGACCGCGCGATACCCCCAGAGGTCCTCGATGGTGTCGAACGAAGCGTTCTGCCAGATCCCGAAACGGAAATCCATGTTCTCGGTCCGGCGCCAGCGGAGCCATGCGTCCTTCACGAACGGCTCGAGCGAGGTGTTCGAGGTGAAGTCTCCAGCCTGACCCGCCTCGAACCGCAGCCGCGCCGAGAGCGAGGAGCTGAGCTTCTGATCGAAGGTCAGGTAGATCCGCCGGAGCAGGAAGCCGTTGCGTCCTTCCAGCTCCTCGTCGTGGTTCTCGAGGATCGAATAGAAGTCGCCGAAGGCGAGCGCTGAGATCTTCGTCGACTCGAACCACGGCTTCGGCTCGTCCTGGGCGGCGGCGGGAAGGGCGACGATCGTCGAGAGAAAGAGGAGGGACAGGATCTGTCTCATGCGCGGGGGAGGATAGCGCACGGAATGGGCTCCGCAACCGCCGGGATGGGAAGGTCGGAGCGAAATTGACGCGAAGCGTTCGGGGATTTCACGCGGACTTTACGCGGGCCGCGGTGAACGCGCCCGCGTTAGCCGAATCGCGCTGCCGACCTCGCGCGCGCTCGCGCGGCTTCCTCTTCCCGGTCCTTCGGCTCCGCGGTGGTGACGAGCGAATCGAGCAGCTCGCGCGCGACCGCCGCGACCTCCTCGACGGCCCTGTCGAAAGCTTTCTGGTTCGCCTTCGACGGATTGGTGAAGCCACTCAGCTTGCGGACGAACTGGAGTGAGGCGTCTCGCACCTCCTCATCGGTCGCCGGCGGATCGAAGTTGAAAAGCGTTCGAATGTTTCTGCACATCGGCCACCCCCAAAGAACAAGCCAGAAGCCAGACGAGAGTCAAGCCAGAAACCAGAAGCCAGAAGAAGAGACAAGCCAGAAACCAGAAGCCAGAAGCCAGAAGAAAAGGCGAAGCCAGAGGTTGAAAGCCAGAAGCCAGAAGGAAAGTCAGAATCAGAGTCGGAAGTCACAATTTGACCAGGCGCCACCAGTATTTCCGTCGCGTGCAGTTGGCCGGATCCTGCAATCCTGAGTTCCTTTGGTCGCGCTCTCAGTTTTCGCGAGCTAACCCTTCAGCGCGGCTCCCTCAGGTTGACGGGTTCTGCCTCTGACTTTTCTTCTGGCTTCTGGCTTTCGTTTTCTGACTTCGCCTTTTCTTCTGGCTTCTGGCTTCTGGTTTCTGGCTTCGGTTGCTAGTCCCCAGGAAGCTCTCCGACTTCCACCACGTCCGGCCGCTTGTCCCTCAATTTCCCCAGCGTGCTCTGGATCGCGCGTTTCAGCTTGCCGACGGCGCCGTCGACCGCCTGCATGATCGTGGCTGCCGTGTCGGTCACCGCGATCGGCTGCAGCCCCTCGAGACGCGCTTCCATCATGCAGCGCTTGTCGTCGGTCCCCCCTTTTCCGGCATTCTGGTCGGAGAGGTGAACTTCGACGCGCGTGATCCGTCCCGCGAAATGAGCCAGGCTGGCGTTGACGGACGATTCAACGTTCGCCAGCAGCGATTCGGTTCCGTCGATGCTGCTGTCGGTGTTGACCTGCACGTCGATCGACACCGCCGCGGTTTCGCCCTGATTCTCCCCGGCTGCGCCCGCGGTGTCGCCCATGTTTTCCCTGTTCTTGGCCATGAAACCTCCTGCGGCAAGGCGTCGCAAAACCCGCGCCGACGTGGCAGAGGATCTTTTCCTCTGCCTCGTTCGTTCCGGGTGCTCCGGTGGGCAGAGGAAAAGATCCTCTGCCACACCCCCCTCCCAATCTACGATCCGTGGACCCTCCCGGGGGAGACCTCCGCCCCCGCCATGCCCTGCGATACCATGCCCGGCCCCGATGACTTCCTCTGCTTCTCGCCCTGCTGCTCCTGATCCGCTTCTCGAAGTGGTCGCGCGCTATTGGGGCTACTCCGAGCTTCGCCCCCTTCAGCGGGAAGCGATGGAGGCGGTCGTTGGCGGGCGCGATTCGCTGCTGGTCGTACCGACCGGCGGAGGGAAGTCGCTCTGTTACCAGGCTCCCGCCCTCCTCTCCGACCGTCCGACCGTGGTCGTCTCGCCGCTCATCTCTCTAATGAAGGACCAGGTCGACGCGCTTCGGCAGAACGGGATCGCGGCCGCGCAGATCAACAGCTCGCAGTCTGCATCCGAGCGGAGCGAGATTCAGCGCGAGCTCGCCCGCGGCACGATCCGTCTGCTCTTCGTCTCCCCGGAGAGGCTCGCCGTCCCTGGGTTCCGCGAGGCGCTCCGCGACGCGAACGTCGGCGCCTTCGCCATCGACGAGGCGCACTGCATCAGCCATTGGGGGCACGACTTCCGCCCCGAGTACCGCCAGCTTCGCGAGTTGCGCCGCCTCTACCCGGACGCCTCGGTTCACGCCTACACCGCGACCGCCACCGCGAAAGTGCGCGACGACATCCTCGCGCAGCTCGCCCTGCGCGAGCCCGTGGTCCTGGTCGGCGAAATGGATCGCCCCAATCTCACCTACCGCATCCTTCCGCGCCGCAACGAGCTCGCGCAGGTCGAGGAGATCCTGGCGCGCCACCAGGGGGAGTCCGGCATCATCTATTGCATCCGCCGGCGCGACGTCGACGCCCTCACCGAGGAGCTGCGGGAGAAGGGGCATCGCGCGGTCGCCTATCACGCGGGCCTCTCGCAGGAGACGAGGCGGGCGGCGCAGGATGCCTTCGCCTCCGAGTCGTGCGACGTGGTCGTCGCGACGGTTGCGTTCGGGATGGGGATCGACCGCTCGAACGTCCGCTTCGTCATCCACACCGGGATGCCCAAGTCGATCGAGCATTACCAGCAGGAGACCGGGCGCGCGGGGCGCGACGGACTCGAGGCGGAGTGCGTCCTCCTCTATTCAGGCGGGGACGCCTCGGTGTGGAGAAGCATCCTCGAGATGGGAGGCGAGCCCGACGCCCCGCGCGATCACATCAACGGCGCGCTCCTCCAGATCGACCGGATGGATCGATTCGCCTCGGCGAGCGTCTGCCGCCACCGCGCGCTCGTCGAGCACTTCGGCGGGACCTACGACCGCGAGTCGTGCGAGGCCTGCGACGTCTGTCTCGGCGACCTCGAGGAGATCCCCGACGCCCTGACCATCGCGCAGAAGATCCTCTCCTGCGTCGCGCGCACGGGACAGATGTTCGGAAGCGCGCACGTGATCTCGGTGCTGCGGGGGGAGAAGATCCAGAAGGTCTTCGACCGCGGGCACGACAAGCTCTCCGTTTACGGGCTCCTTGCGGACGTCCCGCGCGAGTTCCTCCGCGACTGGATCTCGCAGCTCATCTCCAAAGACGTGCTGGCGCTCGAGGGGGACCGCTATCCCGTGCTGCATCTCACCGAGGCCTCGAAGGAAGTGTTCCGAGGGGAGCGCGCCGTGCGCCTGCTGCAGCCGAAGGCGAAGGCGGCGCGTCCCGCGAAGGCCGGCGAGGACTGGACGGGCGTCGATCGCGCGCTCTTCGAGGAGTTGCGCGCATGGCGCAAGGACGAGGCCGTCGCGCGAGCGGTTCCTCCCTTCGTCATCTTTGGAGATCGCACGCTGCGCGCGCTCGCTTCGATGCGTCCGTCGTCAACGGATCGCCTGCGCGCGGTCCCCGGGATCGGTGAAGCCAAGCTCGCCGAGTACGGCGAGGCTCTGCTGGGTCTGATCCGCGGGTATTGCGGCCGGACGGGCATCGAGCTCGATGTCGCGGGCTCGCACGCGGCGCCGTCGAGAGAGAAGCCCCGCGCCGTCGGCCGCTCGAGCGACGCAAAGAAGCAGGCGCTCGCGGCGCTTCTCGAAGGAGAGCCGCTCGACGAGGTCGCGCGCGTGAGCGGCCGGGCGCGCTCGACCGTGGTCGGTTACCTCTGCGAGCTCATCGAGCAGGGGCGCATCGACTCAGTGAGCCCCTGGATCGACGACGCGCGCTACCGCGCGATTGCCGAAGCGCGCGAGGAATCCCCCGAGGGCCGCCTCGCCCCGATCCGCGAGAAGCTCGGCCCCGACTTTTCCTACGAAGAGATCCGCATCGCCATGACGCACCTCGGCGTGGCGAGTTGAGGAGAGTGGCAGAGGATCCTTTCCTCTGCCTCGAGCCCACGCCAGCCGAAACTGGCAACAGGCAGAGGAAAAGATCCTCTGCCACTGCTATTCTTCGCGGATGTTCGCGCGTGGCCGGCTGCTGGAGATCATCGATGCGATGCAGGGGCGGACCATCGCCGTGTACGGCGACCTGGTCGCCGACCGCTTCATTTACGGCGTTCCGAAGCGGATCTCGCGCGAGGCGCCCGTCCTGATCCTCCGCCAGACTCGCGAGGACATTCTGCTCGGCGGGGCAGGAAACGCGATCGCCAATGTCGCGTCTCTCGGGGGGCGGCCGATCCCGGTCGGCATCGTCGGCGAGGACGTCAAAGGGCGCGCGCTGATCGGTCGGCTCGAAGAGGGCGGCATCGACGCGAGTGGCATCCTCCGCGCCGAGCGCTTTCAGACACCCACAAAGACGCGCGTTCTCGGTGGCATGCCTCACGCCACCATGCAGCAGATCGTCCGCTTCGATCTCGAGGATGAGATCGCGCTCGAGCCGGAGGAGCAGGATCGGTTCGCCGCGCTCCTCCACCAGCTCGGGGGCGTCGTGGATGGAGCGCTCATCTCCGACTACGGCTACGGCGCGGTGACTTCGAAGCTGGTCGAGGCCCTCCTCTCCGCCGCGGGGCGGAAACCCGTCACTCTCGACTCTCGCTACGACCTTCTTCGCTACCCCGGCGTCACCGCGGCGACTCCGAACCAGGACGAGGCTGCGGTCGCCGCCGGCACGGAGCTTCTCGGCCAGCCGGACGAGGAGAAAAAGCTCGAGGAAGTCGGCGTCTCCCTTCGCGAGGCGCTCGACTGCGAGGCGCTGCTGATCACCCGCGGGAGCCGTGGAATGGCGCTGTTCGAGAGAGAGAAGGACCGCTCTCTCCGGCTCGACGTCTGGGGAGGCGATCAGGTCGCCGACGTGACCGGGGCGGGCGACACCGTGATCGCGGCTTTCACTCTCGCTCTCGCCGGCGGTGCGAGCTACGCCGAGGCCGCGGCGATCGCGAATTACGCGGGAGGAATTGTGGTCATGAAGATGGGGACGGCGGTCGTCTCCGCCGACGAGCTCCGCGACGCGGTCTCGAAGGACGAGCGGCTGTGAACGCCCCGATCCTCTCCGAAGACGCCGCCGTCGAGGCCGCGCGCCGGGCCCGGACGGCCGGACAGAGCATCGCGTTTGCCAACGGAGTCTTCGACCTCCTCCACGTCGGTCACGTACGCTACCTCCAGGACGCTGCGAGGGTCGCCGATCTCCTCGTGGTCGCGGTCAACAGCGACGTCTCGGTCAGAATCATCAAGGGTGAGGGACGACCGCTCGTTCCGGAAGAGGAGAGGGCTGAGCTGGTCGCCGCGTTGCGCGGCGTGGGTCTGGTGACGATTTTCTCCGAGGCCAGCCCGCGCAGCCTGCTGACGAGGATCCGCCCCGACTTCCACTGCAAGGGGACCGACTACACTCCCGAGAGCGTTCCCGAGCGGGACCTGGTCGAATCGTGGGGTGGGCGGGTGGTCATCGTCGGCGATCCGAAGGATCACTCCTCGACCGAGTTGATCGATCGTCTTTCACCGCGCGCTCCGCGCAGTTGATTCCGGCGGTCCAATCCTTCATTCTCGATTCGAGCCCATGGACTCGCTCCTGATCATCCGCTTGTCGGCACTCGGCGACGTCCTTCACACCATTCCCGCGGTGCTCGAGCTCCGTTGCGCCTTTCCGGCCACCGAGATCTCGTGGGCAGTGGAGCCTCCCTATGCGGAGCTGGTCGCCGAAGTCACCGGCGTCGACCGCGTGATCCCGGTCGCGTCCAAGCGCTGGCGCCGCAATCTCCGCTCCGCGCAGACGTACCGCGAAGCCGCGTCCGTGCGACGCGCCCTTCGGGCCGCCGCCGCGGGCGACTGCGCCGTCGATTTCCAGGGCCTCATCAAGTCCGCCTCCCTCGGCTGGATCTCGGGAGCCAGGCGCCGCTTCGGATTCGATGCCGGCTCGATCCGCGAGCGCGCGGCGCTCATGTTCATCAACCGGCCGATCGATCCGGGAGACGCCCGGCACATCATCGAGATCAACCGCGGTCTTGCCCACAGGATCATCCACGCCGAGGGGAGCACACCCTGCATGGTGGTCGAGCCCGACTTTTCCGACTGGGCCGCGAGCGGATCCACGCCGGCGACCCGAAGAGCGGTGCGCGAACCGTTCGCGGTGCTGCTGCCGGGCTCTGGTGGGAAGGGCAAGATTTGGAATATCGACCGGTGGAAGGGGCTTGCGGACATCGTTGCGCGGGAGCACGCGCTCCGGCCTCTGGTCTTATGGGGGCCGGGGGAGGAGGGGCTCGCCGCAACGATCGCCGCCGGCGGGCCGGCGGTGAGGGCACCAGAGACCGACCTCCGCGAGCTCGCTTTCGTTCTCTCGCGGGCGAAGATCGTCATCGGCGGAGACACGGGTCCCCTCCATTTAGCCGCGGCGCTCGGCACCCCGGTGGTCGGCCTGTACGGGCCGACCGATCCGGCGCGCAACGGACCCTGGCGTCAGCAGGACCGTTGCGTCGAGACGTTTACGAAAGAAAAAACGATGGAATCCATCACCCTCGAAAGCGTCGCCGGAAGGATCCGAGAGGTTCTCCCATGAGGCGTCTCCTCCTTCTCTTACTCTTTCTTCTGCCATTCACCCTCTCCGCTGCCGACGTCGAGAAGGCTTCGTATGTCGACAGGGTGTTCTCGCAGGGGGAGCGGATCGAGTACACGCTCTCCTGGCTGGGGATGGCCGGAGGGGAAGCCGTCATCACGGTCACTCCGGGCGAGGGTCGCTTCACCATTCACACGCTTGCGCGAACCCTCGGCGCCATCGGCCGGCTCTACCCGGTGCGTGACGAGATCGAGACGGTCGTCTCCAGCGCCAACTTCTCCACCCTCCGGTTCGAGAAGCGGCTCAACGAGCGCGGCCGGGAGAAGCACGTCGAGACCATCTTCGACCCGAAGAGGAAAGTGGCGACGCGAAAGGGGGAGGAGATTCCGTACGAGCCCCCCATCCTGGACCCGATGTCGAGCATTTACTTCATCCGCACGCTCGATCTCACACCGGGGAAGAAGCACAAGATGACGATCATCGCCGACTCGGAGATTTACGAGATCGAGGCGGAAGTTCTCGCGCGCGAGGTGATCGACATTCAGGGAAGCCGGTTCCGCACGGTCCTGGTCGAGCCGAAGATGCGGAAGGGCGGAATCTTCCGGGACGAGAACAACCGTCTGCTGATCTGGTACACGGATGACGCGCGGAGGGTCCCGGTGCGGATTCGATCGGAGCTGGCATTCGGGAGCATCACGGCGACGATCCGGAGCTCGCGGCTGCTGGATTCCGCGGTGGAGTCAAAGTGACGAATAACTATATGCGCCGCGTTGACCGTCTTGGGGCTCGATGCTAGACTCATGCGGAAAATCGGTGCCGTAAATCACACAGAACTTTACGTTTGTCTCTAAACTCTCCAAAGTCGCAGGTTGCGGGTGGGCCCGCTTCCGGGGGAGAGCGGAGAGGGCGCGTGAGTGCGATGACCCTGATCGGAGAGTAGAAACCGAATGAGCGTGCGGCTTGGTGAGCTGTTAATCAAGGCGAACCTGATCACCCAGGATCAGCTGAAAGAAGCCTTGAAAGCGCAGAAGGATCTGGGAGGGGCAAAGCTCGGCGAAGCTCTGATCAAGCTCGGCTTCGTGGCCGAGGAAGACATCACCGAGTGCCTGTCCCAGCAGTTCGGAGTTCCCTCGATCAATCTCAATCATTTCGAGATCGATCCCTCGGTGATCAAACTGATCCCCGCGGACGTGGCGCGCAAATACAACATCCTGCCGGTCAACAAGACGGGCGCGACCATTACCATCGCCATGGCCGATCCGACGAACGTCTTCGCCATGGACGACATCAAGTTCATGACCGGATACAACGTCGAGCCGGTGGTCGCGTCCGAGATCGGAATCAAGGCCGCGATCGACAACTACTACGGCTCCACCTCCTCGCTCGAGCTCAAGAAGGTCATGGAAGACCTGCAGAGCTCGGAGAGCGCCGATCTCGAGGTGCTCGATGAAGAGGAGGAGCTCGACGTCGCCTCCCTGGCCGAGGCCTCGGAAGAAGCGCCGGTGGTCAAGCTGGTCAACCTGATTCTGACCGACGCCATCAAGCGCGGGGCTTCCGACATCCACATCGAGCCGTACGAGAAGGAGTACCGCGTCCGGTTCCGGATCGACGGCATCCTCTACGAGATCATGAATCCGCCGCTGAAGCTGCGCGACGCGATGACCTCGCGCGTGAAGATTCTGGCAAAGCTCGACATCTCGGAGAAGCGCCTCCCGCAGGACGGCCGCATCAAGCTGAAGATGCGGCTCAACGACAAGAACAAAGAGCTCGACTTCCGCGTCTCGGTCCTTCCGACCCTGTTCGGCGAGAAGATCGTCCTTCGTCTTCTGGACAAGGACAACCTGATGCTCGACCTGACCAAGCTCGGCTTCGAGCGGGAGTCGCTCGACCTCTTCGAGGAAGCGATCTTCAAGCCGTGGGGAATGGTGTTGGTGACCGGTCCCACGGGGTCGGGAAAGACGAACACCCTCTACTCCGCCCTCTCGAAGGTCAATTCGCCGGAAGTGAACATCATGACGGCCGAGGACCCGGTGGAGTTCAACCTTCCGGGGATCAACCAGGTCCAGATGAAGGAGCAGATCGGGCTGAACTTCGCCGCGACGCTCCGGTCGTTCCTCCGGCAGGACCCAAACATCGTCCTGGTCGGCGAGATCCGCGACTTCGAGACGGCGGAGATCGCCATCAAGGCGGCGCTCACGGGCCACCTCGTGCTCTCGACGCTTCACACCAACGACGCCCCCTCGACGATCAACCGTCTGATGAACATGGGCATCGAGCCGTTCCTGGTCGCCACCTCGGTCCATCTGATCGCGGCCCAGCGGCTGGTCCGGCGCGTCTGCGGCAACTGCAAGGAAGAGGTGGACATGGCGCCCGGCGCATTGGTCAACCTCGGCTACAAGGACGAAGAAGTCGGCACTTTCAAGGTGTTCAAGGGGCGCGGCTGCGACAAATGCAACAATACTGGTTACAAGGGTCGCGTGGGCCTGATCGAGGTCATGGCCATCAACGACGAGATCCGGGAGATGATCCTTTCCGGCGCCTCGGCCATCGAGATCCGGCGGAAAGCGATCGAATCGGGGATGATTACCTTGCGCCGGTCGGGTTTGACTAAAATCATGGCAGGCGTGACCACGATCGAAGAGGTCGTTCGAGAGACGGTGCTGTGATCGGCGCCGCTAAACTGGAGTTCTGATGGCTCAGGTAACCCTACACCAGCTTCTGAAAACCATGGTCGAGCGAGGCGGCTCGGACCTTCACATCACCACCAACTCCGCCCCGCAGATCCGGGTGGACGGAAAGCTTTCGCCGCTCGACCTTCCGGCTCTGAGCGCCCCCGAGACCAAGCAGCTCGTCTACTCGGTGCTCACGGACGCCCAGAAGCACCGGTTCGAGGAGAACCTGGAGCTCGACTTCTCCTTCGGGATCAAGGGACTCGCCCGCTTCCGCGCCAACATCTTCAACCAGCGCGGCGCCACGGCCGCCGTCTACCGGCAGATCCCCTACGAGATCCTCGGCTTCAAGGAACTGGGGCTGCCGGCGGTGGTCGAAGAGATCTGCGCCCGTCCGCGCGGGCTGGTCCTGGTGACCGGGCCGACCGGATCGGGCAAGTCGACCACGCTCGCCGCGATGATCGACAAGATCAACCGCGAGCGCCACGAGCACATCATCACCATCGAGGACCCGGTCGAGTTCCTTCACAGCCACAAGAGCTGCATCGTGAACCAGCGCGAGCTGCACGCCGACACGCATTCATTCACCAACGCCCTCCGGTCCGCCCTTCGCCAGGACCCGGACGTGGTGCTGATCGGTGAGATGCGCGACCTCGAGACGATCGAGTCCGCGCTCCGGATTGCCGAGACGGGCCATCTCACCTTCGGCACGCTCCACACGAACTCGGCCGCCCAGACGATCAACCGCGTGGTCGACGTCTTTCCCGCCCACCAGCAGCCTCAGATCCGCGCCCAGCTCTCGTTCGTTCTCGAGGGCATCCTCTGTCAGTCGCTCCTTCCGCGGGCGAACGGCAAAGGACGGGTGATGGCCATGGAGATCCTGGTCCCGAACGCCGCGATCCGGAACCTCATCCGCGAGGACAAGGTCCACCAGATCTATTCGATGATGCAGACGGGGCAGGCCAAGTACGGTATGCAGACGTTCAATCAGTCTCTGGCGACGCTCTACTTCCGCAAGATGATCACCCTGCAGACGGCGCTGAGCCGTTCGTCGAACCCCGACGAGCTGCAGGAGATGATCGCTCGCGGAGCGGGAATGCTTGGCCAGGGGCAGGGGGCCACGGGCCCGGCAGGGGCAAGGCGCCCGTCCTGATCGGGGCGGGGCCTGAGGAGGTGAAGGATGCCGACATTCGAGTGGAAGGGTCGCGGGCGTGGAGGGCAGGACCAGACGGGTGTTCTGACCGCTGATTCGAAGGACGCGGCAATTGCCGTGCTTCGCCGTCAGCAGATCATCGTCACGGCCGTCAAGGAAAAGGGGAAAGAGCTCGCATTTCCCAAGTTCGGCGGCAGCGTCCCCGCACAGCTCGTCGCAATTTTCACGAGGCAGTTCTCGGTCATGATCGACGCGGGTCTCCCGCTCGTTCAGTGCCTCGAGATTCTCGGAAGCCAGCAGGACAACAAGACCTTCAAGCGCGCGGTGCTCCAGATTCGCCAGGACGTCGAGACCGGCAACACCCTCGCCGACTCGATGAAAAAGCACCCGAAGATCTTCAACGACCTCTACACCAACATGGTCGCGGCCGGCGAGGCCGGCGGTATTCTCGACACCATTCTCCAGCGTCTTGCGACGTACATCGAGAAGTCCGTCAAGCTGAACTCGCAGGTCAAGTCGGCAATGATCTACCCGGTCGCGGTCATCGGCATCGCGATCATCGTCGTTGCGGTCATTCTGTGGAAGGTCATCCCGGTCTTCGCGTCGCTGTTCGCGGGTCTCGGGGCCGAGCTGCCGATGCCGACCGTCGTCGTCATCGCGCTGTCGAACTTCATCGCCGACTTCTGGTGGCTCATCGGGATCGTGATCGTCGGCGGCACGATCTTCATCCGCCGGTACCACGCCACCTACAGGGGCCGCCGCGTCCTGGACGGGCTGCTGCTGAAGGCGCCCATTCTGGGCATGCTGCTTCGGAAGATCGCCGTTGCGCGCTTCTGCCGCACGCTGGCTACCCTGACCTCGTCCGGCGTGCCGATCCTCGACGGTCTGCAGATCACCGCCAAGACCGCCGGCAACGCCATCATCGAAGACTCCATCATGTCGGTCCGGAAATCGGTCGAGGAAGGGAAGACCATCAGCGAGCCTCTCGCCGAGACGGAAGTCTTTCCTTCAATGGTCGTCCAGATGATCGCCGTTGGCGAGCAGACCGGTGCGCTCGACTCCATGCTCTCGAAGATCGCCGACTTCTACGAGGATGAGGTCGACACCGCCGTCGCCGGCATGATGAAACTTCTCGAGCCGGTCCTCATCGCTTTTCTCGGTGTCGCCATCGGCGGCATCGTCATCGCCATGTACATGCCGATGTTCTCGCTCATCGGCCAGATCGGCTGATCGATCCACGAGCGCCCGCCTGGGGCGGGCGCTCGTGTTCTCATCCAGAAAAGCCGGCCCGCGACGGCCGGACCCGCACCCATGACGACCACCGTGGCGCCGCAGTCGGATCCCAGGATGCTGATCGCGATCCGCGTCGTGGTGATCACCTCGCTCGTCCTGGCGGCACTGATCATCCAGTTCACCGCCCCGCTCGAGATTCTCCTCCCGATCAATTACCTCTATCTGGTTGCCGGCGTCTGCTACGCCCTCACCATCGCCTACATCGCCGTGGTCCGGCTGGTCGAGAACGTCGCGGTGAACTACTACGTCCAGTTCGCCGGCGACGTCTTCATCATCACCATGCTGGTGTACTTCACCGGCGGGCTCGATTCCCCCTTCTCGTTCCTCTACCTCGTCACCATCATCACCTCGTCGATGATCCTCTACCGTCAGGGAGGCCTCGTCACCGCGTCCGGCAGCGTCATCCTCTACGCCGGGCTGGTCGACCTGATGTACTACGGGTTTCTCCCTCCTCCTCCTCAGAGCTTCTTCTCCTCCCCTCAGTGGAGCTCGGTCCGCCTCTACCTCAATCTCGCGACGAACATAGCCGGCTTTTACGCAACCGCGCTTCTCACCTCGTACGTCTCCGAAAAGCTGCGCCGCACCTCCGAGGAGCTGACGGTCAACCGCCAGAACCTCGCCGAGCTGAAGGCGCTGAACGAGAACGTCATCGCCTCCATCCCGTCAGGACTGCTCACCATCGGGATCGACGGGAGCATCACCTTCATCAACCCGGCAGGCTGCGAGATCCTCGCGCGCCGGCCCGAGGAGGCGATCGGGAAATCTCTCTCCGACCTCGCTCTCCTCGAGAAGGGGACCTTCGAGACGGCGGCCACCCGGCTCGGCGACGAGCGCGTCGTGCGGGGAGAGATCGATACGCCGCTCGCCACGGGCGAGACGGTCCGCCTCGGCTACTCCCTGAGCAGACTTTTTTCTCTCGAGGGAGATCCGTCGGGATTCACCTACATCTTTCAGGATCTGACCGAGATGAAGAAGCTCGAGTCTCAGCTCCGGATGAAGGACCGAATGGCCGCGGTCGGCGAGCTCTCCGCCGGTATCGCTCACGAGATCAGAAACCCGCTCGCCGCGATCGCCGGATCGGTCCAGGTCCTCAGCCGCAGCGTGACGGCCTCCACCCAGGACCAGCGCCTCATGTCGATCGTGCTCAAGGAGTCGGAGCGCCTCAATAAGACGATCGCCGACTTTCTCCGCTTCGTGAAGCCTCATGAGAAGAGGGAAGCGGACTTCGACATCTCGGCCAGCCTGATCGAAACGCTCGAGCTCCTCTCGAACTCACCCGAGGTGGGGGAGGACAAGTCGATCCGCTGGACTGTCGACCCGTCGAGCTTTCTGTTCAAGGGCGATCAGGACCAGATCAAACAGGTCTTCTGGAACCTGGCGCGCAACGCCCTCCAGGCGATGATGGGCGGCGGCGTCCTCGAGGTCTACGCGGTTGCCGAGAGAGAGCACTACCGGATCCGCTTCTCCGACGAGGGGAAAGGGATGACCGACGCCGAGCGCCGCGCCATGTTCCAGCCCTTCCGCACCAGTTTCCCCTCCGGCACAGGCCTCGGCATGGCCATCTCCTACCGCATCATCCAGGAGCACCACGGCTCGATCGAAGTCGAAAGCGTCCCGGGACAGGGGACGTCGATCCACGTCGTACTGCCGATAAAAGCAGGGGCCAGGGACTAGGGACTAGGGAAAGGCAAAGCCAAGGCAACGGCAACCCTGGGTGCTTCTCTGTCGCGCGTGGCGCCGTACCCGGGGTCTTGCTCTTGCTCGACACCCCGGCTGATTGTGGCACCGCTCAGCGGTGAACATCCTGCCAACGCGCCCGCCTCCATCTCGACGTACAACTGCCTTGGTCTTTGCCTTTGGCTTTCCCTAGCCCCTAGCCCCTAGTCCCTTGGTTCTTGCAGTTTCCCTCCATAACCCCGAAACTTGTCGCCCGATGGACGAACGGATTCTTTCCGCTGAACCGGCCGAGGAAGAGCTCGGAGTCGAGCTTTCTCTGCGCCCGCGTCTTTTGCGCGAGTACATCGGCCAGCACAAGGTGAAGGAGAACCTCGGAATCTCTGTCGAGGCGGCGCGGAAGCGGCGCGAGGCGCTCGATCACGTCCTTCTCTTCGGTCCGCCCGGGCTCGGCAAGACGACCCTTGCCAACATCCTCGCCAACGAGATGGGCGCCGGGATCAAGGCGACCTCCGGCCCCGTGGTCGAGAAGTCCGGCGACCTCGCCGCGATTCTCACCAATCTCGAGCCGGGGGACGTCCTCTTCATCGACGAGATCCATCGGCTTCCCGCGCAGGTTGAGGAGATCCTCTATTCGGCGATGGAGGACTTCCATCTCGACATCATCATCGGGCAGGGGCCGGCGGCGCGGACGGTCAAGATCGAGATCCCGCACTTCACCCTGATCGGCGCGACGACTCGCGCGGGGCTTCTCACCGCGCCGCTGCGATCGCGTTTCGGGATCGTGCATCGGCTGGACTTCTACGACGTCGAATCTCTCGAGATCATCGTGACCCGCTCAGCCGAGATCCTCGGGATCCCCGTCACCGTGGATGGAGCGCACGAGATCGCGCGGCGCTCGCGCGGAACGCCACGCATCGCGAACCGCCTGCTGCGCCGCGTGCGCGACTTCGCCGAGGTGCGGCACGAGGGGTCGGTGGACAAGCCGGTGGCGCGCGAGGCGCTGGAGATGATGGAAGTCGACGAGTTCGGCCTCGACGAGATCGACCGCAAGCTTCTTTCCACGATCATCGAGCGTTTCGGCGGCGGCCCGGTCGGCCTCAACGCCGTCGCCTCGTCCATCGCCGAGGACAAGGGAACGATCGAAGACCTCTACGAGCCGTATCTCATCCAGATCGGCTTCCTCCAGCGAACCCCCCGGGGGAGGGTGGCCACGCGTGAGGCGTATCAGCACCTCGGGTATCGGGGCGGGGGGGAGGGGGGGAAGCTGTTCTAGAAAGGCAGAAGTCAGAAGGCAGAAGGCAGAAGTAAAGGCAAGAGCAACCCCTGTCATCCTGAGGGAGCGCCACGAGGAGGTGCTCTAACGAGGATTGTGAGCGCGACCGAAGGATCTCAACATTGCAGGATCCTGCCACCTGCGCGTTCCCCCGCACCGGCCAACGCGATCCTCGCATTTTGAGTTCCTTCGTCGGCGCGCAATGTTCGGATGAGCAAGCCCGCTTCGCGCGCGCCTCCTCAGGATGACGGAGGTGTTGGTTTTGCCGTTACTTCTGCCTTCTGCTTTCTGCCTTCTGACTTTACTTCTGCTTTCTGCCTTCTGCCTTGCCTCTAATCAGTCCTTCCTGAAATGCGCTCCCCGGCTCACCGGGTTGCGGCGCGCGGCGTTGGCGAGGATCGACGCCATGTTCTGGCCGTGGAACAGCTCGATGATCTCCTTCGAGATCCGCGCCTGGTGGTAGTAGCGGGTCAGGCGGTGTCCGAGCTCGCTCATGTCGGCCGCCGCGCGCTCGAGCCTCTCGTACGTCCGGACGATGCCGACGTAGTTCCACATCGTGTGCTGGATCGTCGTCCAGTCCTGGAGAATCAGCGCGGGATCCTCCATTTCCTCGTTGCCGGGGGGCTGCCAGTCGGGGATCGAGGAGAGGAAAGCGGCGGGCAGCGGACCGACTCCGTTCTGACGGGATGAGGGCGCCCGCCGGACATTGGGCGCTGCTCCCATCGAGTTACCCGCGGGAGACGAGGTCGCGGTCCCGAGCTTCTCGTGGATCGACATCGCCGCGAAGTATCCCCATGTGAGCCCTTCCAGCAGGGAGGTCGAAGCGAGGCGGTTCGCGCCGTGCACGCCGCTGCACGAAGTCTCACCGATCGCGTAGAGCCGGCTCAGAGTCGCTTCGCCGAAAGTGTTCACGAGGACGCCGCCGCAGAAGTAGTGAGCGGCGGGGACGACCGGGATCGGATCGCGGGTGATGTCGATTCCCATCGCGCGGCACTCGGCCGAGATCGTCGGGAAGCGCTCCTCGATCGGCTCGTCGCCGTTGTAGAAGTTCGCCAGATCCAGGAAGACATGCGGCTCTTTCCGCGCGGTCATCTCCTCCACGATCGCCCGGGTGACGATGTCGCGCGGAGCCAGGTCCTTCAGCTCGGGAGCGTACTTCTCCATGAAGTACTCCCCCTTCTGGTTCATCAGGCGCGCGCCCTCCCCCCGCAGTGCCTCGGAGATCAGAAAGTGATTCTCGGCCTTCTGCGCGAGGGCGGTGGGATGGAACTGGACGTACTCCGCGTTCATGATCCGGGCGCCGGCGCGGTGCGCCATCACCACCCCGTCACCGATCGAGTGGCGCGTGTTGGTCGTGTGGAGATAGACGCGGCCGATTCCTCCCGTCGCGAGGATCGTGTAGTCGGCGAACACGGTGTGGACCTGGTTGGTCCGGTTGTCGAGCAGGTACGCTCCGACGCATTCATTCTCGAGGCGGTAGCGGACCTGGATGTCGGTCGGATGATGCTGCGTGGTCAGCAGGTCGGTCGCCGTCATGTCGGTGAGCAGGCGGATCCGCGGCTCCGCGCGGACCTTGTTCAGCATGGCGATCTCGATCGCGCGCCCGGTCGAGTCGCCCGCATGGATGATGCGCGAGACCGAGTGCGCACCCTCCTGCGTCAGATCGAGCTCGCCGTCTCCGGTGGTGGAAAAGGGGACGTGGACTTCGCCGAGAAGGAGCTTCTCGACCACGCGCGGACCTTCGGTGGCGAGGAATCGGACCGCTTCGTCGTTGCAGAGACCCGCTCCCGCACGGATGATGTCGTCGACCAGCTTCGCCGTCGTGTCGCCCTCGCCCTGGTAAATGATTCCGCCCTGGGCCCAGAAGGTGTTGCAGTCCGCCGGGTCGGTCGCCTTCGTCACCAGCAGCACCTCGGTGCCGCTTCGCGCGAGCACCAGCGCCGCCGTCAACCCGGCAATCCCCGTCCCGATGATCAGCACCGGCACGTGCTCGCGTGTCTTCAGCATGGGCGGATTGTACGCGAGGGAGAGGGGCGAGGGACGAGGGGCGAGGGACGAGAGGTCGTCATCCCCTTTACTTCTGCCTTCTGCTTTCTGCCTTCTGCCTTGCCTTTACACCGGCAATCTCAGCACCGCCTCGCATCCGCTCCGGTCGGTGCGGTTCTCGAGGGTGAGCGTTCCGCCGTGTCCCTCCGCGATCTGGCGGCTCAGCACCAGGCCGATTCCCGTTCCGCCCGGCTTGGTGGTGTAGAAGGGAACGAAGAGATTCGTCCCTCCCGCGATCCCCGGTCCTTCGTCGAGGATCGAGATCTCGAGTTGACCGGAACGCCGGCGCCACTGCACGGTGACTTCACCGGAGGTCTGCAGCGCGGCGTCGGCGGCATTCTTCAGAAGATTGATGAGCAGCTGCTCGATTTGAGCGGCATCGACCCGGATCTGCATCGATGGGCCGGGCTCGACGTGCACGGGGACCCGCGTTTCGAGAGAAGCGACGCGGCCGATCAGGGCCGCGATATCGGTCACCGCGCGATTCGGTTGTGGGAGCCGGGTCAGAGTGGCATAGGCAGTCATGAATCGGGTGAGGGCTTCCGATCGTGACGCGATCACCCGCAGCCCGCGGCTCACGTCGTCACGCCAGTCCTCGGGAAGAGGATCGCGTGAGATCATCCGCTCGAGGCTCTCGGAGATCGACCGGATCGGAGCGAGTGAGTTGTTCAACTCGTGTCCGATCACCCGGACCAGTCGCTGCCATGCCTGCCGCTCCTCTTCCCGAAGCGCGCGGCTGAGGTCGGCCATGACCAGAAGCCGGTGGGGCAGGCCCTTTTCGCGGACCTGGGAGGTGCGAAAGCCGAAACGCCCGCTTCCGCCGGGAAAGGAGTGATCGACCATTCCGGCGGTCTTTCCGTGCAGAAAACCGGCGAGGCCGACATCCTGGGCAGCGAGGCCGATGAGCCGCTCGGACGGACAGTCGAGGAGCCGCTCGCCGGCGCGGTTGACGAGCTTGAGTCGCTCGCGCCCGTCGAAGACGAAGATGGCGGCGTCGATTTCCGAGATCACCGCGGAAACCAGCGCCGTCGCTTCCATCGCATCGAGGCGGCGCTCTTTCAACATGGCGCTGAGGGCGTTCACCTCGAACATCACCTCCGCGAGGGCGTCCGTCCCTTCGGTGGAGCGGCTGCGGATCGAATAGTCCTCCTCCCGCAGGGCCGCCAGGATGTTGGAGAGAGTTCTGAGAGGATGGACGAGCTGTTCGTGAAGGGCGAACAGCGCGACGGTGAAGGCGCCGGCAAGCACGCCGGTGACGGACCAGGCGAGCTGCCTGCTGAAGGGGCCGAGCCAGACCAGAAGAAGCGCTGCGGCCGCCGGGGGTATCGCAAGGAGCGCCGCGGCGATCAGAATGCGCCGCTCGTACCCGGTCCTTTTCCGGCGCCGCGACGGGTTCATAGGCCGTATCGCTGCAGCCGCCGATAGAGAGCGCTCCGGCTCAGCCCGAGCGCTTCGGCCGCGCGGCTCACGTTACCGTCATACCGAACGAGCGCCTTTTTGATTAGCAGCGCCTCGACCTCTTCCAGACTCATGTCCTCGATTCTGGTGGTCGAGTCCACCGGGATCTGAAGCCCGAGATCGGACGATCGGATCCTCGAGGCAGTCGACATCAGCACCGCGCGCTCGATCGCGTGATCGAGCTCCCGCACGTTTCCGGGCCAGGGATGCTGGAGGAGCTGTTTCATCGCGCCATCCTCGAATCCTTCGATCGATTTCCTGTAGCGCCGGGCATGCTGCTGGAGAAAGTGGCCCGCCAGTGCGGGGATGTCGTCCCGGCGCTCCCGCACCGGCGGAATCCGGATCTCCACCGTGTTGAGCCGGAACAGCAGATCCTGGCGAAAGCGGCCCGCCTCCACCTCCTGCTCGAGCTGTGCATTGGTCGCGGAGAGGAGCCGGAAATCCGCCTTTCGCGTCTGCGAGGAGCCGACCCGCTCGTACTCTCCCATCTCCAGCACGCGGAGAAGCTTGGCCTGCTGCTGCATCGAGAGATTCGCGATCTCGTCCAGAAACAGCGTTCCGCCTTCGGCGAGCTCGAAGCGGCCGACCCGGTCCGACTTCGCATCGGTGAACGCACCACGGACGTGCCCGAAGAGCTCACTCTCGAACACGCCTTCCGAAAGGCCGCCGATGTTGACCGAGACCATCGGACGGGTAGCTCGGCGCGAGAGCGCGTGAATGGCCTGTGCCACCACGCCTTTGCCGGTTCCATTCTCGCCGCGGATGAGGATGTTCGCATCGGAAGGACCGACGCGCTCGATGATCTCGAGGACGGGGCGCATGGCGGGTGACTGAGCGATCAGGGTCGGCCCATCGCCGCGCAGCATCCGGTTCTCACTCTCGAGCCGCTGCCCCTTTCGGAGCGCGCGGCCGAGCTCCACCTGATTGCGAAGGATGGTGAGAAGCCGGGCGTTGTCCCACGGCTTCTGCACGAAGTCGCGCGCCCCCTCCTGCATCGCCTCGACCACCAGTTCGATCGACGCCCAGGCCGTCATCACCACGATCGGCAGGGTGCTGTCCCAGGCGTGAAGCTGGGCCAGCAGGTCGAGCCCCTCTCGTCCCGAGGTCGTATCGCGCGTGTAGTTGAGGTCGATCAGAAGCACGTCGAACGGCCGGGCCTCCACTGCCTGCAGAACCGCAATCGGAGAGTTCGCCGTCTCGATCTGATATCTCTCTCCCTTGAGGAACAGTCGCAGCGCCTCGATCACGTCGGGCTGATCGTCCGCGATCAGGATCCGTGGATCGGGCAATTCCTGGCTTTCGAGCCTGACCGGCTCTCGCGGGAGAGTGCGTTCCATCTTCGTCATTGTAGCGATGCCGAGCCCCGGGCAGCCGCCGAGTGTCGCGTCTCGCCGGCGAGCCAGCCGTCTCTCAGCTGGATGGTCCGATGCCCGAACGACGCATTCACCTCCGAATGGGTGACCTGGACGATCGTGGTGCCCGCGGCGTTGAGCCTCTGGAAGAGCTCCATGATTTCCCGCCCCTGATCCGAGTGGAGATTGCCCGTCGGTTCGTCGGCGAGAATCACGCTCGGCTGGGCGACGATCGCACGGGCGACGGCGACGAGCTGCTGCTGACCTCCCGAAAGCTGCGAGGGATAGAGGTCCTTCTTTCCGACGATCTGAAAGCGGTCGAGCGTCTCGCAGACGACCGCCTCCCGCTCGCTCCGCTTCATGTCTCGGTAGGAGAGAGGGGCCTCGAGGTTCTCGTAGACCGTGAGGTCGTCCAGGAGGTGGTAGCTCTGGAACACGAACCCGACGTTTCGCTTCCGCACGTCCAGAACCTGTTTCGGCTTGAGCGAGTGGATCGGTTGCCCGAACAGCTCGTACTCGCCTCCGAAATCGGCGTCGAACATGCCGAGGATGTGAAGGAGGGTCGATTTCCCGGATCCGGACGGTCCCATGATCGACACGAACTCCCCTTCGGCGATCTGGAGCGAGATCTGCCGGAGAACCCAGGTCCTCCCCCCCTTATAGGGATAGGACTTTTCGATATTTCGGAGAGTGATCGCGGGCCTGGTCATCGTCTTCCATTCGTGTCGAGCAACTGGTGGACCTGATCTACAGCTCTCATTCTTCTCTCAGAGCCACGTTGGGATCGACTCGGGTGGCGCGGTGAGCGGGGAGGGCGACCGCGGTCAGAACGCTGACGAGAAGGATCGCGGCCACCGATATCGCCACCTGCGGATCCCCTGGCTCGACGCCGAAGAGCATCGACCGCATGGCCAGCACGAGAGGAACCGCGAGCGCCAGTCCGAGCACCACTCCCAGCGCCGTGATCATCAGTCCTTCGCGGAGAAGCTGACCGAAGATTTCCTTCCTTCCCGCTCCGAGAGCCATGCGGATGCCGATCTCCCTCGTCCGCCGAGTGACGCTCCATGCAGTGACCGCCCACGTTCCGAGCGCGGCGAGCAGGAGAGCGATCCCGGAGAAGATCGAGAGCAACGTCGCCGGAAGGCGGTAGGACATCGCGGACGCGTCGATCAGCTCGTCCATCGTACGGACCTGGTCGAGCGGAATGTCCGCCTCGACCGTCTTCACGATCTCACGCACCGCCGGCATGATCGCGGCGGGATCGCCCGCGGTGCGGACGGCGAGGCTGAAGCCCATCCCTCCTGTTTCGTCCCAGAGCAGAAACATCATCGCCTCCGGTGCGCGGTGGATTCCCTGGTCCCGGATCGATTCGGTTACCCCGATGACCGAGCGCCATCCCGCCTGCGAGCCGCCCGCTCCGGTGATGCGGACCCGTTTTCCAATCGGATCCTCTCCCGGCCAGAACCGCTCGGCAAACTCGCCGGTGACCATCAGAACGCTCTCTGCGTCATCCTGATCGGTGTAGGCGCGCCCCCGGAGCAGCCTGATTCCAAGCACGTCGAAGTATCCCGGTGTGATGACCTCGAAACGTACCGAGACGTGATCCTCGACCGCTTCGACTTCGATCGAAGTCGCGCTGCTGGAGTTGGTCAGGGGGAAGGGGGAGGCGAGAGCGGCGTTCTCCACCCCCGGAAGGGCTCGTGTCCGCTCGAGGATCTGGAGCCAGGCCGCGCCGGCGGCTTCCGGCCGCTCGGCGTATTGAGCCGCAGGCAGAGAAAGCTCCAGCTCCACGACCCCGTCCGGATCGAATCCCGGGTCGACGCGGATCAGGTTGGAGAAGCTGCTGATCATCAGCGCCGCCGCGATGGTGAGGGCGAGCGCGAGGCCCACCTGAGCCGAGACGAACCAGCGGGAGATCCGCGACGATCCTCCGCGCGCGGCGAGCAGGGCGTCGCGACCGATCAACGCTCCATCGAAATGACGGAGTGCCGGCACGGCGCCGCTCAGCAGGCCGCCGACCAGGGCGAGGGCGGAGGCATAGAGGGCGACGCGCAGGTCGAGGACGATGCGGCTCGCGATGACCCGGTTGAAATCGAGACTGCTCAGAATGTCGATGGTCCAGACGGAGATGAGGAGACCGAGGGCCGCGCCTGCGGCCGAGATCAGGAAGGCTTCGCCGAGCAGCCGCCTCACGATGCGGCCGCGCGATGCGCCGAGGGCGCTCTGAACGGCCAGATCGTGCCGGCGTGACTCGGTTCGAACGAGAAGAAGATTGGCCACGTTCGCGCAGGCCAGCAGCAGCACCAGCGTCACCGCCGCCCACAGCACCATCAGCGGCGCGCGGAAATCCCGCGTCAGCTCCGCCTCGAGCGCCGCCATGCCCACTCCGGTGTCCCGATTCGTCGACGGATATTCACGTGAAAGATCCGTTGCGATTGATTTCAACTCCGCCAGCGCCGCTTCAGCACTGACTCCCTCCCGGAGACGCCCGATCGCCACTGTATTCGAGTGGCTCGCGCGGCTGGTGATTCCCGGCCAGGTGCCGAGCGGGACGATCAGGTCCGCGGATCCAGCGCTGGGAAGCCGGAAGTCCATCGGAACCACGCCGATCACGCGGTAGTTCTCCCCATGGAGACGGAGGGTGGCGTTACGCTCCACCGGACCTCCGCCCATCTCCCTCCACAGATGCTCGCCGACCAGCGCGACCCGCTGCTGAGCGAGATCTTCCCTCTCCGTGAAAATCCGTCCCGCGCTCGGCCGTATGCCGAGAACGTCGAAGAAATTCGGAGTGACCTGGAGGGCGTCGACGTGACGCGATGCTCCCGCCCCGCCGAGAACGCTCCAATCCGACCGGTAGGCCGCGAGAGAAGCGAACGAGCGCGAGCGTTCGCGCACGTCGAGGTAATCGGGAACGGAGAAGGGAAGGTGATCGTCGTGAGGCGCGGTCTGCCAGATGACCACCAGCCGGTCGGGGGAGGCGAATGGCGGAGGCTCGAGCAGAAGCCCGTTGATTCCGCTGAAGATGGTGGTGTTCGCCGCGATGGCAATCGCCAGCGTCAAGACCGCCGAGATCGTGATCAGCGGATGGTGTCGCAGCGACCGAATCGCCCGTAGGATCGACTGAATCATCGGAGATCTCCTGCTCTCATTCGTGTCGAAGACTTTCTGCCGGATCGATTCGCATCGCGAAGATGGGCGTCGCGGCCACGGCGGCGAGCGCCCGGCTCTCCTCGGGTCAGCGGCCCTTCCCGTGGCCGTCCAGTGACTCCAAAAGGGAGTCGATCTGGTGACGGATCTCGTCGAATTGGGTCACCGCGGCGCGCAGGATCTCGTCGAGATCGGAGTCTGGCTCTTCGTTCTGGTTGCTTTCCTCCCAGCTGTGGATTCGGCGGCTCTGGGCCACGGTCATTCCGAGGTGGAAGCAATGGCCGCACATCGGCCGATCCTGAACTTTGACCACTGAAGAGAGCCCACAGCTGCAGGTTTGATCATCGGAGTGGGTGTGAAGGGGTTCCGCTGCCATGGGGAGTCTCTCCTCGGCCTCAGCCGATCTCGAAGCCGCTCTCGCGGAGCTCTTCTTCCGCCTCGTGGCTGTGGGTTTCCTCGACGACCCGGCCGTCGAACAGGTGAATGGTTCTCTCCGCGTACCGGGTGAAACGCGGATCGTGGGTGACCATGCAGATGGTCGCCCCCTGCTGGTGGAGCTCGCGAAGCAGGTCCATCACCGCCTCGCCGTTCTTCGAGTCGAGATTTCCGGTCGGCTCGTCGGCGAGGAGAATCGCCGGATCGCCGACCAGGGCGCGCGCGACCGCGACGCGCTGCTGCTGCCCCCCCGAGAGCTGGGAAGGGTAGTGTTTCATCCGGTGGGCCATGCCTACTCGCTCGAGGGCGGCCTGCACGCGCTGCTTCCGTTCGCCCCCCGGCATTCCCCGATAGGTGAGAGGAAGCTCGACGTTCTCGTAGACGGTGAGATCGCCGATCAGGTTGAACGCCTGAAAGATGAAGCCGATCTGGCGGTTGCGGATCCTGGCGCGTTGCGCAGGGGTGAGGTTCTCGACCGGCGTTCCGGCGAGGGCGTAGGCACCATCGGTCGGAGAGTCGAGGAGGCCGAGGATGGAGAGCAGGGTGGATTTGCCGCACCCCGAGGGGCCACCGATCGAGATGTACTCTCCCTTGTGGATGTCGAGCTCGATCCCCGACAGCGCGTGCGTCTCGATTTCGTCGGTATAGAAGATTTTCGTCACGCCTTCGAGGTGAATCAATGGTGCGTCCATGTGGCTCCTTTGAAGGCAGAAGGCAGAAGGCAGAAGGCAGAAGTCGTTTCGCTTCGAGTCCTTCCCCGTTCCTGGCTACCGTCCTCATCTTTCTCGTTTTGTTAATCGCCGCGCAGGAGGGTCCGGCTCGGGCACTTCTGCCTTCTGCCTTCTGCCTTCTGCCTTCTGCCTTACTTCAGTCTCACCCGATCGAACTCGTCCCACGCCGACATGTCGGAGAGGATCACGCGGTCGCCCGGCTCGAGTCCCTTGATGATCTCGATGGTGGAGACCGAGCTTCGCCCGAACTCCACCGGTACGCGGTGCGCCACGCCGTCGGGGGAGACGCGGAAGATCGTTCCGGCGCTCCGCTCCTGCGCGTGCACCGGGCGGCCGACGAAGACCACGCTGTCGAGCCGCTCGAGCTCGATCGTGCCGTCGACCGTCAGGTCGGGGCGCGCCCCGCGCGGCAGCTCGCCGTCGATGCGCACGTCCACGGTGACCGTTCCTTCAATAACGCTCGGATCGATGCGCGAAACGGTTCCCGCGACCACGCCGTTGCGCGTGTCGATCGAAGCCTTCTGTCCGAGCTGGATGTCCTTAGCCTGCGTTTCCGCCACGCGAAGCTCCGCTTTGAGCTTCGACGGCTGCACCACGCGCGCGAGCATGGTCCCGGGCGTCACGCGCTGTCCGGCCTGAACGCTCACCTGCTGGAGCACCCCCGCCAGTCCTGCGCGGACGTGCAGCGACTCGACTGCCTGCCTTCGGAAGTTGAGGAACGCGCGCGCCTGTTCGACCGCCGCGCGCTGCCCCGCGATCCGCGAATCGACGAGGTCGGCCATGGAGCGGAGGCGTCGCTGCTCCAGCGCCCATCGGCGCGACAGCTCCGAGGCGTTGGATTCAGACATCTTCAAATTGATGCTCGACAGCAGGCCCTGGCGGGCCAGCTCGCGGTCCGTCTCAGCTCGAAGCTTCGCCTGCTGATACTCCGCTTCCAGCCGCGCCGCTCCTGCTTCCTGCTCCAGCCGCTGGCTTTCGAGCTGCGACCGCAGCGACGCCAGCTCCGCTTCGGCGGCCCGCAGCTGCCACTCCGAGTTGAGCAGCGACTGTTGCTCTTGAGGATCGGAGAGCGTCATCAGGACCGTGTCGGCTTCCACCGCGGACCCGGGCTGGACCAGGACCGCTTCGACGCGCCCCTCCGTCGCCGCCGAAATCCACTGAATCTCCTCGGGAACCAGGCTCCCGGTCCCGCGAACCTGGCGCAGCATCGGTCCGCGCTTGACCTCGTCCATCCAGACGCTCGACTGCTCGACGGACGGCGCCGCCGGCTCGAGCTGCGAGATCCCGATGGTGACCAGCACGACCAGCCCCACCACGCCCGCGGTCACGAGGATTCGCCGCCGCTTCTTCTTCTCTGCAAAACCTTCTCGAACGATATCCATAGGGCTTGACCTGCCAGGCCACCAGCGCAAGCGCGCTGCCACGGATGGCAGAAGGATCAGCGCTTTGCTTTCAATGGTTTAGGTGAGGTTGAGCGTCCGGCCACCGTCAGGGAGTGTCCGTTTATGGGACGGCATCGTCCGGGCGCGCGGGGGAACGCAGAGGCAGAAGGCAGAAGGCAGAAGGCAGAAGTAAAGGCAGAAGGCAGAAGGCAGAAGGCAGAAGGCAGAAGTAAAGGCAGAAGCAAAAGCAGGAGCCCGGTCAGACCTCTCCGGCCGCCGTTGTCTTTGCCTTTACTTCTGCCTTCTGCCTTCTGCCTTCTGCCTTGCCTTACAATTCCTCCCGCCTTGTCCCGCTACCTCACCCTCGCCCGTCCGTTCACCCTTCTTCCGCCGCTTCTCGGGATCATCTCGGGGGCGATCTGCGCGTGGGGGTCGGCGCACAACCCCGATCCGGAGCGGGCGCTGACGTTGTCCGTGATCCTGACGGTCACCCTCGGGTCGGTCTGCGCATCGCTGCTCAACGCCGCGAACAACTCGATCAACCAGATCTACGACCTCGAGATCGACCGGATCAACAAGCCGAAGCGGCCGCTGGTGACGGGGGAGATCCCGCTGCGGAAGGCGTGGGCGATCACCTGGATGTGGTACGCCCTCGGGATCATCCCGACGTGGCTCGTCGTCGTCTACCCCTACAACAGCTTCAGCCAGAAACTCTTCGCGCCGCTCGCATACCACGAGTGCTTCTTCATCTACCTCGCGGCCTTCTTCTTCACGCTCATCTACTCGGCGCCGGGCTGGGGGAGGACCAAGCGCAACGGGACGCTGGCGAACCTGACCATCTCGATCCCGCGCGGGATGCTGCTCAAGGTAGCCGGTTGGTCGATGGTCGCGCACGTCTACTCGGCCGAGCCGTGGTTCATCGGCGCGATCTTCATGCTCTTCCTCTTCGGCGCTGCCTCGACCAAGGACTTCTCCGACATGGAAGGGGACCGCGCGGGGGGATGCATCACCTGGCCGATCCGCTACGGCCCGAAGAAAGCCGCCTGGCTCATGGTCCCGTCCTTCATTCTCCCGTGGCTCCTCATCCCCCTCGGCACCGTGCTGCGCGACCCCTGGCACCCCGAGCTCCCGATCCTCACCGGCGACCCGACCATGCTCACCATTCTCGGCATCGCGCTCGCGGTGTGGGGCGCCTACACTTCGTGGCTGCTCGTGAGAAACCCCGACGACCTCACCTCCACCGAGAACCACCCCTCATGGCGCCACATGTACCTGATGATGATGGCCGCGCAGGTGGGGTTTGCGGCAGCGTACGTGTCATTCCGAGCGTAGCGAGGAATCAGGGGGGCGGGGAATCCGTACGGCGCGGGGACCCTGTCGGCGGGCAAATGTAAATTCGTCGTCTGTTGGGTTCGAGCTCGTGAAGGCGCGACGAACTCACGTCTTCGCGCCGACAAGGCAACCCGTTCACGGATTCCCCGCCCCCCCTGATTCCTCGCTACGCTCGGAATGACATCCTGCGTCGCCCGAGGTCAGTGTTGCGCAAACCCCGTAATGATGTAACTCCCCGACTTCACGTCCTTCTTGATCTTGATGAGATTGTTCGTCTGGGCGTCCTCGAGGAGATCGGAGAAGGTGTCGTAGCCGTAGTATTCCTCGTCGAAGGTGGGTTTCTTCCTCTTCATCGTCTGCTTGACCATCGAGCCCCAGAGGATTTCCTTGTTCTCGCGCATCAGGGCCTTGATCGAGTCGATGAGGAGCTTGAAGGCCTCGGCCTGCTTCTTGTCGCCGCTGGCCACGGTCGGCGCCGCCTTCGCGCCGCGGACGAGGTCCTCGTAGAAGATGAACTCATCGCAGTTGTCGATCAGCAGGTCGCTCGAGGAGTTCTTCACCCCGACGCCGATCACTCCCTTGTCGTTCTCCTTGAGCTTCGAGACGAGAGGGGAGAAGTCGGAGTCGCCGGAGGCGATGACGAACGTGTCGATGTGATCCTTCGACCACGACATGTCCATCGCGTCGACGGCCATCCGGATGTCCGCCGAGTTCTTGCCCGAGTAGGCGCGGCCGGGGATCTCGATCATCTCGATCGCCGACTCGTGCAGCTCGCGCTTGTACTCCGGGAAGCGGTCCCAGTCGCAGTACGCACGCTTGACCACCACCTTCCCCTTCTCGAGCAGACGCTCGAGCAGCAGCGTGATCTCGAACTTCTTGTACTTCGCCTCGCGCACGCCGATGGCGAGGTTCTCGAAATCGAGGAAGAGGGCGATGCGGCTTTCTCCATTCATGGCGCGGGAGGGTGGGGGTCCCGAATACTCCTCGACCTCGACAGGCGGGCGGTTGCGCGAAGCGGACATTGTTCCAACGAAGTGTACAGGGAAAGGTAAGCCAGCGGACAAGCCAGAAGCCAGAAGCCAGAAGCCAGAAGAAAAGGCGAAGCCAGAAGCCAGAAAACGGAAGCCAGAAGAGAAGACAAGCCAGAAGCCAGAAACCAGAAGCCAGAAGAAAAGTCAGAAGCAAGACCAGAAATGCGCCTTCCTGACTTTGACTTTTCTTCTGGCTTCTGGCTTTCGGTTTCTGCCTTCGCCTTTTCTTCTGACTTCTGGCTTCTGGTTTCTGGCTTGTCTTCTTAGTATTCGCCGCTCGCTCCCGCCCCCCCGAACCCCCCGCCCCCCTCCCGCCCCTCGGGGAGTGGGCCGGGGGCGATGGCGGCGACGCCGACGAGCTGCAGCGCGCCTTCGAGCGACTCGTCATCGAGCGGGATCGAGGTGAAGCCGCGGCGCGGCGTGCGCAGCCATTTCTCGAGCGCGACTGCAGCGAGGAACAGCAGACCGCCGCCGATCACCAGCTTCGCCTCGGGGAGGAGCCGCGTTCGTTCCAGCAGTTCATAGCCGAGGGCGAAGAGGGAGAGCCAGCCGCCGGCGAGAAGGGCGCGCGAGCGGAAGGCGATTCCGGCGGCGAGCCACGCTACGGTCGCGATGGCAACCCAGGTGACCGCCTCCAGTTTGTGATCGAGAAGCAGGATGGCCCAGACGAGTGGGGGAGTGAGTGCCGCCGTCCATCCGGTGAGCGCCGACCAGAAGGGCCGTTCGGCGGGCCGCAGATGCAGCGCAGCAGCAGCCACGCCGATCGCCGCAAGGGCGATGGCGGGCGGAAGCGTCGCCTCGGTTGCGACTCCGAACCAGATGATGGCGACCGCGACCCCGACCAGCGCGATCGGGACGTTCAACAGGCGCACGCCGGCGAGGAGGATCGCGATCGCTGCGATTGCGACCATGATTTTCTCGTCGCGGAGGCCGAAGCGGCCGAGCTGGAAAAGGATCATCAGGACCCCGATGATCCAGAGCCCTTCCTCGACGCCCGTGCGGAAGAAGCGCTTTCCGCGGATCAGCCACTCGGCGAGCGCGATCGCGACGACGCCGATGACGATCGCCCCCATCTCCTCGAGCGCCAGGAAGAAAAGGCCGGCCACCGAGCTCGCGGCGAACCACGTCAGGGCGAATAGACCGAGGCGAAGCGGAAGCTTGTAGACGCGCCAGGGGGTCGTCGCCCATTCCGCGAGCGCGGCGCGCTCCGCGGGAGAGATGACCTTCGCCCGCTCCCATCCACCCACCCTTCCGGCGAGCGCGATCCGCTGCTCCTCGGCGGCCGAAGGCATCCCGCTCATGAGAAGCGCTCCCGGAACCGGCGCGTCACCAGGAAGAGCGCGATGATCGCCAACGGTGTCGTCAACGAGAACCAGGTGTAGAGCAGCACTTCCTCATTGATCTTCCGCGCGACGAATGCATCGATCCCGATGGTCAGATAGATCACCGCGAAAACGAGGTACGAAACCGATTGCGTGCGGACGGCGTGGACCACGCCGAGAATGGCGAGAAAGGCGAGGGCCGCAAGGCCCACCAGCTCGAGATCGTCGTCGAAAGAAGCCACCAGCGCCCCGATCATCGCCAGATGAAACGCCGCCTGCTCCAGAACGCCAACCCCCCACGTAGGGACCGGCTGCGCCGGTCCGGTCGCCGCAGGCGACGCGGGCGGGCGGGCGGCCCCCGGTTCGTACGACTCGGTAGGGACCGGCTGCGCCGGTCCGGTCGCCAAAGGCGACATGTGCGGGCGGGCGGCAACCCGTCCCACCACCCACCCATGCACGATCCGCCACGTCGCCACCACCGCCGCGCTCA
>Ga0209347_1001231_pt1 | contig 44666 bp, 34 predicted proteins | sample AutmiccommuBRH23_FD_187382 | JGI IMG/M metagenome (GOLD analysis project Ga0209347, IMG submission 187382) | Deep subsurface microbial communities from Mt. Terri, Switzerland - Autotrophic microbial communities BRH/23 (SPAdes) (version 2) | ecosystem: Environmental > Aquatic > Deep subsurface >... | reverse complement strand
TCAAACTCTCCAAAAAAAGTTATTCAAACTTCTACTATTGAAGAAGATGATTCGCTCATGATTTATTTTGAAACTCCTTCGAGTTTCTCTCATTGGCTGTCCTTGTTGTTTAGTTTTCAAAGACCATGGACGGTCTGGGTGTCACCGGAGCCCGAAGACACTGTCTTCGCACGTATTAACCTTCTTGCAGGATGGCGGGAGGTGACCAAAGACCATGGATGGTGGTAAGGTGCCGTGATGACAGTATATTCAACGGCCGTTCAATCGTGCGCGTCTTTGTGGCGCTCAGTTATAATACCATTTTAGAACTATGCTGTCAACACATTATTTCATAAAATCTCAAATTTCTAGACTGCTTAGATTCCTATCCTTCTAAAGTGTGCTCAATCGTTTGAAATGCTGTTTTAAAGTTGTCATTATTGACAATCTGAGCAATTAAATCTCGCTTCTCTTGCTCTGTGTACTCGTAAAAGATGGGGTTTAAATCCCATACGTTTCCTGCAGGGTAGTATCTCAAATTTGCTCTGACCGTTTTTTCAGTATCCTCATTTTTAAAAACTAAAGTCAAAGCGTAATTGTTAAAATTATATTCATTATCGAATCCCGACCCGTTCACAGTTAAATCGGAAATTTCCATCTCTAAAATACCTCCACTCAAACTCACGTTCGTGTTATATTATGTTGCTTCAGATACTACTTTATTCAGGTATTTTTCTAAAGAACATGGTCAGTCCATTAATCCATTTAATTGCGACCCCACGAACGGAATTAGGTGAACTACTCTAAATAATACTGACCGCAAAGTCATCTAATATTACGGGAATCCATTGCGTTCCAAGTTTTGTCCGGGGCTCCACTTTCACGTTCTTTACAGCAATTTTTGTGACAGTTCCGCTAACTTGGATAATGTTTAATGAGTCATCCTCTTTGACTTGGGCGATCCCTACGATAAAACCTGTTACTACAGGGTCTACCTTGCTGATAGTAATCCCCTTTCCTGCGCGTCCCTGGGGTTTGAATTCGGTAAAGGAAGTCCTTTTTAAAAATCCGCGTTCAGTGATAGTTATAAGATCTCTTAACGAACTCTCTGCTTCAGAATCAGATAATAACAAGGCATCGACAATCCAATCTTCATCGCCTAAGGCTATTCCTTTAACACCCCGTGATTTTCGACCCATAGGATTAATTTCCGACTCTCCATAGCGGATCGCTTGTCCTTTGTGGGTTGCCAAAAATAAATCCCTTGGATCATGGCTAAGGAAGACTTTAACCACTGAGTCACCCTCCTTGAGCCCAATGGCTTCGGGAGAACGAGAGTTTACAAAATCACTAGCTGGACTGCGCATAACCTGTCCATCTTTGGTAACAAATACAAGGTGAACTCCGTCCGAAGTGTCTTTGATGGATAAAGTAGAAACAATTTTTTCGCCCTGTGGCAAAGGAAATAGATTGGTTAGTGGACCACCTTTATCTTTATAGCCGACATCAGGAACTGTTTTGGCATTAATACTGTAGAATTTTCCAGTTTGGCTGAAGAAATAAAGTGTATCCTTTTCTGAACAAGTTATCTTTTCAGCCAAACTATCTCCATCTTTGAAAACACAGATCAGGGCATTAGCTTTGTTTTTCTTGACTTGGAGTGTTGTCCTTTTTATATAGCCATTCTTTGTGAGCATAACTTCGATGAGATTGTCAGGTTCATCAAAAGAACTCAGATCAAATTGATTTCTCATTTCTTCGGGCAAAATGATGGTCCGTCGATCATCTCCATACTGATCGGAAATGTCTTTGAGTTCCTTTTTAATAATGCTGTAGACTTTATTCACATCCGAAAGAATACTTTCTAACTCAGCTATCAACTTTAAGACATCGGCATGCTCCTTTTTAATGCCCTCCAGTTCATAGTTCGTTAAATGTTGAAGTTTCATCTCTAAAATTGCTTGTGCTTGAATCTCAGACAGTTCAAAAGTAGTAATTAAGTTAGCCTTAGCTAAGGAAGGGGTCTTACTGGCCCGAATTATGGCAATCACATCGTCAAGATTATTGATTGCTATAACCAATCCTTCCAGAATGTGTGCTTTCAAACGTGCCTTCTCTAAATCGAATTCTGTGCGCTTGGTGACAACAATTCTTCTATGGGTGATAAATGCAGCATTAATCTCCTTTAGACCCAGAACCTTCGGAGTGCCTTCTGCTGTAATCACTAAGTTAATAATCCCAAACGTATCTTCCATCTGGGTAAACTTATATAAAAGGCGTAAAACGCTGAGAGGATCCGCTTCTTTGCGGCATTCAACCACAAGACGAATCCCTTCTCGATCAGATTCATCCCTAACTTCACTTATTCCCTCGATTTTACCTATGTCAGCAAGCGTTTCTATCTTGGCAGCGAGGGTTGACTTATTAACTTGATAAGGAATCTCAGTAATTACGATTAAGCTTTTACCATTTTTCCCTTGTTCAATGATCGCTTTGCCACGCATCGTGACTTTTCCACGCCCAGTTTTGTAGGCATTTACGATCCCCTCAGTGCCGATGATCACTCCACCGGTAGGGAAGTCTGGTCCACTCACCTTTTCTAAGAGCTCATCGACCGTTATCTGAGGATTATCGATTTGAAGGATCACACTGGCTACAACTTCCCTCAAATTATGGGGAGGCATATTAGACATCATACCTACAGCGATTCCTGAACCCCCATTAACCAGCAGATTGGGGAAAGGGCTAGGGAGAACGACAGGTTCTTTCAAGCGTTGATCATAGTTTGCTTTAAAAAGGACCGTATTTTTCTCGATGTCTTGGGTCATGAGCTGAGATAAATGCGTCATTCTCATTTCTGTGTAACGCATTGCCGCCGCATTGTCTCCATCAATTGAGCCAAAATTCCCTTGACCATCCACCATAGGATAGCGTGTGGACCAGGGTTGGGCCATACGTACTGCGGAATCGTAGATTGACGAGTCGCCATGGGGATGGTATTTTCCCATGCAGTCCCCTACCAGACGCGCAGACTTGCTATATGGTTTGTCCGTATGCATCCCAATTTCGTCCATCGAAAAAAGAATTCTACGATGAACTGGCTTTAGTCCATCCCTCACATCGGGAACAGCCCGTTGCAATATAACATGTTTGGAATAACCCAAGAACGATTCTGGTAAAACGTCTTCAAGGGGACGTTGGCTAATGTTGTCCTCTAATATACTCATTGGGTATTAACCCCTTCCAAAAATTCTACATATCATCGTCAGTAAACACAATATTCTCCATCAGAAAATCACGTCTTGGCTCGACTTGCTCACTCATGAGGATTCTCAGTTTCCGTTCTGCCTCCAGAAGATCATCGATCGTCACCTGAATCATGCGTCGATTGGCTGGATTCAAGGTTGTTTCCCAAAGTTGCTCCGGATTCATTTCCCCAAGCCCTTTATAACGTGAAATCTTGGCTGTCTTGCCCAATTCCTTGAGTTCTTTCTTAAGTTCGTTCTCATCAAAAGCGTAGCGGATTATCTTGCCCCGTTCTTTCTCAACTTTATATAACGGAGATTGAGCAATAAAAACTCGTCCGTTTAAAATTAGCGGTTTCATGTAGCGATAGAAAAATGTCAACAACAGACAGCGGATATGTGCTCCGTCAATGTCAGCATCTGTCATAATACAAACACGAGCATAATTACCCTTCTCTAAATCGAATTCTTTTCCGATACCAGAGCCTACTGCTGTGATAATGCTCCTAATCTCCTCATTTTCTAGAACTTTATCGATCTTGGCTCGGTAGGTGTTAATGACTTTTCCTCGCAATGGAAGGATCGCTTGGAACCGTCGGTCACGACCCATTTTAGCAGAACCTCCTGCACTATCCCCTTCGACAAGAAAGAGTTCATTACGAGATTTATCCTTCCCGCTACAGGCCGCGAGTTTACCGCTTAAGGCCTTAACTTCAGCATCACGAGCCTTCTTTTTCAGTTCCTTAGCTTTCTTAGCAGCTAATCTCAGTAGGCAAGTCGTCAAGGACCGGTTGATAACCTCTTTAGCAACAGCAGGGTTTTGGTCAAAGAATTGGCTTATCCCCTCATTAGTTAGCGACTGAACAATCCCTTCAACTTCCATATTAGAAAGTCTGGTTTTAGTCTGCCCCTCAAATTGAGGCTCTTTAATCTTGAGTGATAGTACACAAGTCAAGCCATCTTTAAGGTCGTCGCCAATTAGATTTTCATCTTTTTTGAAAAGATTATTCCGCCGTCCGTAAAGATTAAAAACTTTGGTCAAAGCCGTGCGAAATCCCGACTCATGAGTCCCACCCTCATCTGTAGGGATATTATTAACATAGGAATGCAGAGATTCGTCGTCTCCATCGTTGTACTTAATGGCACACTCCACAACGACATCATCTTTTTCCCCTTTGAAATAGATGGGCTTCTTATGCACTGGGGAAACACCCGATACTTTATTTAAGTGTTCAATAAAGCCAATGATGCCATTTTGAGCATAAAAGGTTTCCGATTTAGGCTCTCCGCGTAAATCTGTCAGAACGATAGTTAAGTCATTGTTGAGAAATGAAAGCTCCATCAAACGACTGCGCAGGGTATCATATTTGAAGACCGTTGTCTCTTTAAAAATAAGGGGGTCCGGTTTGAAAACGACCGATGTACCTGTTCCTGTCACCTTTTTCCCGATGGTATGTAAATCTGCTTTAAGCTGACCACCATTGATATACTCAACACGATAACGTTTTCCATTCCGTCTTATCTCGACGGTCAAGTAAACAGACAAGGCATTTACGACACTTGCCCCGACGCCATGCAATCCTCCGGATGTTTTATAGGTATTCCCATCAAACTTCCCCCCGGCATGTAACGTCTCAAAGGCTAAACGTACAGCCGAAACTTTTTTGACAGAATGTATGTCAACTGGAATTCCACGCCCATTGTCATCGATCTTCATGGATCCGTCTGGATTAATAGTGACCTCGATTCGATCACAAAATCCAGCTCCAGCCTCATCGATGGCGTTATCAATAATTTCATAAGCTAGGTGGTGCAGACCTCTACTCCCAGTGGAACCGATATACATTCCAGGTCGTTTGCGAACTGCCTCCAAACCTTCTAAGACCTGGATAGATTCTGCATTATACTGTGTTTCTGACAAGACTAGTTCACTTCCTTAATGATTCTCATTTACTAAGCCCTGGATAAGTAGTTTAAGCTTCAGATGAGTAAAACTCCACCCGAAGTCAGTTTTCCTTATCCGATGGTTATCAATAATAAGTACATTATCATCTGATTCACCTATTTGTCCAGAAAACTTACCTGAATAACTCTAATAAAATAATAATGAGAACGCTCAGTAACTGCTGTGCGTTCTCATGACTCTTCTTATTTAACGATCATGACCGGGCATTCTGCCTTGCTTAAAACACGTTGGCTAACACTACCCAGCAAGGAACCAGCGATCGGTCCATATCCGCGGTTACCCATAACCACCAGGTCTACCTCTCCATTCTTAATCTCTTCTAGAATAGCAACCGCTGGATGTCCTGGAATTAACTTCTTTTCGATAGGTACTTTCCCAGGGTCAATTTTGGTCAAAGTTACCGTCAAAGCCTCTCCCCCATAAATACTAATTTCTTCTTGAGGGACACTTATTCCACTAGAGAGTGTATATCCTAAAGCCTCCGGTGTGAAAACAACATGCAGAAGGACGATACGGGAAGCAAACTTCTTGGCAATCTTTAAAGCAACCATCAACGCACGCTGTGCTGTCTCAGAAGCATCCGTCGGGACCAAAATAGTCTTAAACATTTTTATCGCCCCCTTTCTTTGTCCTTGATAATTAATAAACTTCTTTCTTGGCCCCAAAGTTTCAAACTCAATTCTTCGTTTCTTTTTTATAATCTCGAACCTCGAATTAAAGCCAATACCTTGGGTAGTGTCTATTAGGTGATAGGTTATTTGTAAGGACTCCGACCACGACTAAGATGACCATTCCACCTGCTATAGTCACTATATAATCAAGCTGGGCTTTCCCTAAAACGGCAAATAATGCGGTTGCTCCCCCTGGTGGATGTGTTGTCTTTGTTAGAAGCATGATCAGCAAAGCGAGTGCCGTGCCTAAGGCAGGCGTCCACCAGGTTAGACCAAACATCATAAACGTTGTAACACCCGCCGCTGCCGAAAATATTTGGCCGAATACCACATTACGAGGCTGTGAGAGAGGAGCATCAGGAACCCCGTAAATTAGAACCGCAGATGCGCCAAACGATGCCACAATCATCAGATCAAACGTGTTATATAAAAACGTAATAGCCCATATGCCAAAAAGAGTACCTAATAAAGAAAGGATCACATCTAACGGTGGAGGGGAAATAAGGGGAGTAGTTCTCTTGTTACCCTTCATTTTAGTTAGATAGCTAATCAGAAACGACCGTACCTGCACATTAACTCACTCCCAGTCCGAATTTCAATAATTTTAATTATATCTTATTTTGGCTGAGAATTCGTAATCAATGTCACACTTTTTCCAGTAATCATCCACTGTTCAAAGAGGAGACAAGCATGCATAATGGAATTATCCATAACACTCTGATTGGAGGAAGGCTATGAGAAAGCTTCTACTGCTTCCACTGCTTCTGCTCCCTTTTATGTTTCTTCTTACTGTCAATGTATCTGGATCCAAAGCTGCTTTCTCTCTAAATCAAGTTCGAAGTTTACCGACTCTCGGCAAATCTTATGTATCTCCCATCAACTCTTCTCTAAGGTCACAAACAGATGAGTCGCAAGAGATTACACCAGATTTGCGTTTTGGGGTAATTAGCGACACTCACGTAAAAAGTACTGACCCCGTAACCCAAAACAAATTTCAACAGATGCTCATTGATATGGAAAAGCTGAAGGTCCCAAATTTAGTAATCAACGGTGATTTAGGTGATGGGCTGCCGCAAGACTACGATACTTTAGAAAAACTTATTAAGCGAAAGAATAATCGTCCAGCGCTTTATTACACGATTGGAAACCACGAATTTTACAAAGCTTACCATAACCCCATCACAAATGCCTGGAGTCCTGAAACCTTCCCTAACGGTGAAACAAACGAAGCCGCACTCGGTCGGTTTCTCGATTTTACAAAGCGTAGTAAAGTTTATTATGACGAATATTTAAATAGCTATCATTTTATTTTTCTTGGCTCAGAGAAATCGGCAATGACTGATCCTGCCTATGGCGATAGAGCTTATCTATCAGAAGAGCAGTTGGGTTGGCTGGAGTCAAAGCTCAGGGAAAATCATACACCTGGTAAACCCATTTTCGTATTTCTCCATCAACCACTGCTTCGGCTGGGTTCTACCTTAAGTAAGCCAGACTTTGTTATCCAGGCTGATCGTCTACGAGAAATCCTGAATCACTTTCCAGAGGTAATTTTCTTCTCCGGCCATATTCACCGTCAATTGAAGCTTTCAACGACAATCCTCAAACAAGAGTTTACCATGGTAAACAGTTCCTCTGTCGCTCTTCCACGCGATGCCAACGGACAAGCCCTCCCTAACCAAAGTGAAGGTCTAGTCGTCGAAGTCGTAAGAAACAAAGTGATTATCAAAGGGCGAGACTTCCTGACTAAAAACTGGATTCAAGTTTCTCTGTAGGGGTTATTAAAGAGTCTACTATTGTATATATAATTGAATATTAAATACAAAGGTATATAAATAATAAATGAATACCAAAATTCCCAATTTTTCAGATCATACAGAGCTATCCAATTAGCAAATGGTTCACAGACAAAAGCACACAAAAAGGCAAATCCTACTGCTTTAATAATAGGATTAACTTTAGGTTTAAACTGTAATAAAAGCATTACCACAACAGGAAATAACGAATAATTCCAAGGGAAAAACGAATAAAAGCAAGGAAATGGTTTCCAATCATAATGCCATAAACCATAAGATATTCCAATATTATCAAAAGTACTGGTTGCTATAGCAACCGACAATCCTATAAACAGTAATCTTACAGTATCTTTTCTATTACGAATTTTAACCCATACAATCCAAGGCAAAACGATTAAAATAATTTCTAACCACCATCTCCAAGTAAAGACTATCTGGGTAGCCCATATATAAAACAGTTTATTGTTTGCAATTGTAATCATATTATAAACTTCATCTAACATTTTAATATCATTCATATATAATCCCTTCACATTCACCGAGCCCAATAAGATGACAAATTATAACCATAATATTTGCCTCCTCTTAATAAGTCTTGTCAATATCTTTTCAAGAATCGAGTACAAATCCTTTTTTTACTTCCCCTAAATTGAGACCTGTTCTAATTATGAACAGTATTTTATAATTTATCCATATAAGACTCCCACTTCTACAAGTGGAAGTGGGACCCCCGGCTCCGTTTCGTTGACGATAGTCTCCAGTGGAGAGTATCGCCGAAAGCGCACCGCCCTTAACGAATACTATAGCGCTGAGGATTGGTTTCGCCGAGCCGCCTTCCCCAATAGGAACACTTGGCGGCGAAGGAGGTAGAGTCCGTCCTACGGCGTGAAGTATTCGTCAGTGGCTCTGCGCCTTCGGCATAAGTCTCCACTGGAGACTTATGCCGAAGACTCAATGTTCAACTTTAGTTGAACGAGTTCACTATAGTCGTCTTCTTACTTTTCCTTAGCCTGTGTCAAGTCTTACATAAAAAATAAATGACCTCCCGCAACATTTCCGATAATTGCAGATGGTCAGCTATGCATAAAGCGATCTTCTTTTACTATTGATAGAATAGTCGTAGTTATTACCAAAGTTTTATATTGTGCTGTGCATTGCCCATCAGCCCACCTGCACAGACGGGAGAGTAAAAAATAGGTTCGCAGTTCCGGCTCAATTTAAATCATCAAGTATTCTTTGTAGTAGCGTAGGCGATATCCTAAAATCGACGTTCATTAGCTCTGTTATATCGGATTTAAAATCTTTGATTATACAGTTTCCTCATATACAGCATAAGGAATGTATATCTTATTGAATATCTGGGTTAGTACATCCAGCCTGCCTATCTTACTCAGAAATATCAGCGGGCTGGAATTTGATACAATATTTATACACTGGGCCTCTCGCTTTCGTGGTTGGACATGAATTTCAGGTCATCTTCATACATTTCCTCTGTATATTCAACAGCAGGAATATTCAAATGGTTAAGGATATTGATAAATTCTGATAAAGACTTGCCTGCAAGTTGGGCTGCCTTTCCAAGACTTATATCTTTGGATACGAAGAGACCTATGGAAAGGTTGAGTTTTAGTTTATCCTCAAGGGTTTTGCCCTCTATATGCATTGCGTTTATCTCCAATAACACATCCTCAGGCAGATACATGTTGACCGCTATCTGATTCATAATTTTTCACCATCCTTTTAACTTTTATTAATCATACCATAATTTGCATCATTTTTATTGTAAATAATTCAATTCTATGGCTGCTCATTGCGATGGTTCAAGTCACTGATTATTTCCATTATAACACAATTCAAACTGGAACAAGTATGAAAAATGGCTGAACAATTTTAGTCTCTGTCAAGATAGGGCAAAAAATTATTGCTGATCATTCTCTCAATTCAAGTTTCTTTCAATTTATACAGCCACTTTAGGACTGTTCTCCAAGAATTGCGGTCGGCATGCCATTCCCCTGTTTCCATATCAATCTGACGGATGCCTACCTGCTTGACACTCATTCTCACACTTCCAAAGCCAAGTGGTTTGGCCCTTAATCTTCGGTAGAAAGAGTCCCTAAACGGACCCTTACTTCTTCTATAAATTCCTTATAACTTAAATACAGACATACCTCTTCTCCTTCTCTTTTCTACCCCCACAATTCCTGATACCCTTCTTTATATTCTTCAAATTCATCCCTGTAATATTTCTTAAGACGCTTAAAAATTTCAAATATAACAGGGCAGACCGCGCAGTTTTCAACAAGGCTAATAAGCCGTGACCCAATCTCATCTTTGTGAGTAAATGGGTATTCTCTACAGTTTTCAGGCCTGTAGTCATATATTGAGCAACCGTTTTCTGTTAAAAACGGGCAGGGTTTTTTATTAATCCTAAAGCTCTCATCCGTTTTAATAAGGTATCTATCTGTAAATGCGGCGTCTGTCATTCTCAATCTTTCCGAAATCACTTTTATTTCATTTTCTTCAACTAGCGGAACAATGTCTTTGCAGCAATTGGAACATGCAACGCAGTCAAAACCTTCAAACAACTCTTTGTGAAGGTCATTCACAAGCTTGTCCACTTCTTCAGGCTCCTGCTCTTTTAGAAACGACCGCAATATCCAGTTTTCATCCTCTACTTTATTAAATGCTTTTTTCAGCTTATCCGGTGTTAACATAAATTTAACCCCCTCCACAGCATTTATAATTAATTTTTTCCCGCTCAGAAAAATTGCCTATTATAAAATTACCATTTTACTGACCTCAGCAAAATGGTCGTCAATGTCATATCCAGTTTTTGCAAGCAATTCTTGCTTTATCTATTACTTTTGCAAAATTCCTCCATTGTGTATATTCAAGCACGGCAGCAAGTTCTCGAGCATACCAGAACTCGGAACCATCTTCTGAAATGTGTTTTATACTCTCAAAACTTGCATATTCTTTGGCATTTAAATTTGGCATACTTCTGCACCCCCTCTATTATCTTTCATAAGAGTATCAAATTTTTTATGACGGAAAACTCACTATTTTCACCCTGCCATATTGTTTAGCATGTTGTCATCGCATATTCCTCGTCCAAGGGTTATGGTTCCTGTGAGTGATGCGCAGAGAATATGTATTGTTCTTACCATGCCTTCACCGCCATTTAAACTAATTTCTATACCCTATCAAATATCTTTACGTAATCCTCATATATAAAATGCCGGTGCCTTGATTGGTTGTTCGCCTGTTTCAATATTCCACAGCCAACCATAGCTTCTACGACTTTGGCCACCGTATTATAAAGAAGAGTTTAATTCATTGGCAACGGATGGTATCTTTATTATGGGATTTTTTTCAATATACTTATACACAAGCATAGCATTCTTTGATGCCTTACCGAGTACCATTATTTTTTCTATATTCTTATTTCTTATAGCAATAAAGCTTTCTATCTGTTTTATAGGGTTGTCTGCCGCTACGATTATAGCTTTGATAAAAAATTTCACCCACTGTGCATAATTTCCGTTGAGCTGTGTGCTTGAAAGCCTATCAAAATATTCAGCCTTATCCTGGAAGAGATCATATGACAGTGAGATAACCGGTTTTGATAACACTTTATTTTGCAATAACATCAACATGGCAAGTATTCTGCCAACTCTGCCGTTTCCTTTTTCAAACAGGTGGATTATTTCAAATTGGTAATGAACAAGTACAGACTTTATGAGTACATCAATGTTGTCGTCTGCTGTTATAAATTTTTCAAAGTCATCTAAAGCTGATTCCAGATCTTCCGGCGCAGTGGGATTGTACTCTTGTATATTTGAGGAAACATAGGGCTTTAGAAAAATTTGCGTTTCTCTAAACTTTCCAATATTCTTGCAGCCACTATCCTTCAATGCAATGCTTATTTATAAGTGATTAATTTTAATTCACTTTATTTGATTTATGCCTCCCGTATCACCTTCATTAGCCGACAGATAAGAGGACAAGCCGTCGTAGAGGTCCAGCCGACCCAGTCCGACAGTGGGCCAATTATAGACCGTAGGATCAATAATTTCACCTGAAGCAGCTTGCGTAAAGGCCGCTTGGATAGTAGCCTTTTCCCAGACTGCCAAACCACTGATTGTTTCATCCACCTGCTGGCGTGTTGTAACTCCTTCCTGGGGCTGAACTAAATTAGGAACTAGCGTACGTAGTTTGGTTTCTTGATCTGCGCTGATAATCCCTGTCCCTCCCACAATGACCAGATCGGTGGTTGTTCCTTTGTGGGCGGTTAAGAAACTTGAAGCGGGCTTCTGGTATGGTATTATCAACCATAATAACCGGAGAAAAAGAATGCGCAGCCAAATTCCCGGCGGTTAAGGCATCGGCAAAATTCAGACCCGTCACTACATAAACCCGGTCCGTATTAAGGGTTAACCCCTGGGCTATAGCCGTTGAAGTCGCATAACGGTCACTTCCAGCATAACGTACCACTCCTGGCAAACGCTGAGTAATAGCTTCCGGGATAACGTAACTGCCGCCCACCACAATGGTGGAACTGACTTTTTGCGCAGTCAATGCTTGAACTGTGGGATCCGGGAGACATATAGGTTGGATATTCTAATATAATACCATAGTAACATCAACCGTATAAAAGGTAATGGTATTGTCGAAATATGTTAAAAGAGTATGGTCCCCGCATCGCGCCTGGGCCTTACTCTTTTATCTAATCTTATACAAATACCATTTGGGTATAAAAGAGGCCCCCACCGTTTTTGGGTGAGAGCGAAGCTAAAGGGGAGATGTGTCTTATGAATTATCATGCCCGGGATTTGGTTTATCATACGAGGGGGTGAATAGACAAAACATACCAGCGTACAGACTCACTACTTGGATATAATAGGATTAGAATGGTAGATGAGGCTTCTTGAAGAAATACAGCCACACCAACTTACAAGAAGTTATTTGTTCCATTTTATGTAACCAAAAGGGGGAGAGCTTAACGGGCCCCCCTTTCTACATCTTATACAAAAATCAATTGCACGTACTCAACTCAAACTCGATCTCGAACGGCCTTAACTCTCCATTGAACTCGCGTGCTGGATGAATTTACAAATAAATATAAGACAAACAGAAAAAATAATAATGAGAATTGAAGAGGAGAAGGACAATTGGATAGAAATATATTAAAAGTATCAGAGAATTTTGAGATAATTAGGAAAACGCTTGACACAAAAGGAGGTCACTTTGTTGAAATTAACGTTTCCACACATGGGTAACCTTTGGATTATGGCACAAACACTCTTTGAATCGGTCAACATAGATGTTGTTGTGCCTCCAGAAAACAGCAAGCGTACCATTACGCTTGGTACCAGATTTTCACCCGAATCCGCTTGCCTCCCGCTTAAACTTAACCTGGGTAATTTTATTGAGGCGGCGGAAAAGGGTGCTGATACGATAGCAATGACCGGAGGAATCGGACCTTGTCGTTTCGGCTATTACGGAGAAGTTGAACGTCAAATCCTCAAAGATGCAGGATACCCTTATGATGTGGTGATTCTTGAACCGCCGGATGGAAGTTTTCTTGGATTAGCTCAGCGTATCCGCTATTTGGTAGGCAAAAAAGTCTCCTGGGTTAAAATTCTTCAGGCAATGCGATTCGCCTATCAAAAAATTATTGCTTTGGATCAAATTGAAGATATGATCCATGCAGCGCGACCGCGATTAGCTCAAGAAGCAGAGAAATTATACGACGAAGCAAAAAGGCGAATGGCCCAAACTATGAGTTATACAGGAGTACAAGAAGTGGTCCGTTGGCTTAAAGAAAGTATTCGTGAACGGCAATTTAGTCATCAGAATGCTGATAGGGATGAATCTATCGGAGAACCTCTACGTATTGGCATAGTAGGAGAAATTTATACTGTTCTCGATCCGTTTAGTTCTGCAGATGTTGAACAGCAGCTCGGTCAATTGGGCGTTCACGTCGACCGCTCGATTTATTTATCCGGGTGGGTAGGAGAAAACGTATTCCGAGGGTTAATTGATGGGTACCGCTCCATGAATTCTTACCATAAGCTAGCCAAGCCCTATTTGGCCCATTTTGTAGGAGGACATGGTCAAGAAAGTGTAGGGGCTGCCGTAAAGTTTGCCCAGGAAGGGTTTGATGGGGTTATTCAGCTATTTCCTCTTACCTGTATGCCTGAAATAGTAGCTTCTGAGGTTTTACCTAGAGTTCAAAACGACTATCAAATTCCGATTATGAAATTAACCATGGATGAACATACTGGACATACGGGGGTACAGACGCGACTGGAAGCGTTTGTAGATTTATTAGAACGATCACGCATAAATAAATCAAGAAACATAACCAGTGAAGAAGTGAAAAACTTAGCTGGAAAATAAATATGGTTACCTCAACAAAAGGGGTCTACTCTTCATCCCGATAAAGATCAACATAAAGGTTGCCATTAGTAGCCAGCACAGCAAAAGCAACATCCTCTGTGTTTTTAATTCCCTTTTTATTGAGTTCTTGATAGAGCCACTCATGGTTTAATCCACTTTGTAGTAGATTTTTTCCAATTATTTTACCGTCCAAGATTACCTCGGTTGCAAGTCCTCCATAACTGGTTGACAAATTTAGATCTTGGGGAGTTAATGGCCTAAATTGTGATTTTAGCTGAACGCTCAATTTCCCACTTGGCTCAAGAATTGAAAATTCAACTTGATCTATATCAAAAACTTTTTCCTGTCTGAGTTGCTGAACTAAATAATCAAAAGAATAGTTTAACCCAGCCATATTATTTTCAAGGATCTTTCCATTTTTAATTAGAATAGTCGGTTCGCCAGCTAGAACTCTACGAAGTGGCTCGTATTTTAGTGAAAAATATGCGACTAACACGATAATTAGTGTTGTAACTGTTATTGAAAGAATAAAATTTAAAATACCTATCTTAAGATTAAAGGCTAGGTTACCTGCAATAGTCCCAAGTGTTACTCCTGCCACATAATCAAAATAAGTAAGGTGAGCTAGACTTCTTTTTGTTAAAAATTTGGTGGCTGCAAGAAGTAGTATCAGTGCTAAAACTACTCTTAATATTATGGTTAAAGGCTCAAACAAAGGAAATCACCTCCATTGGAAGTCCTCAGGGGAAAATTATTTCAATTTGCATTTTAGAGCTCTATTGGCTTAGTATGCTCTCTATATGTTTCTAAGGATCCTTAGTTATGTTATCATTACATTCTTATACAAATACCATTTTGGTACAAAAGAAGCCCCCACCGCGTTCCCGATGAGAGCAATGAGGAGGAATAAAGGCCCTGAGGGATATTGTACCCAGGATTTGGTTAATCATACGATAATTATGGAATGAAAAGCGAGAATAACCAATTAAAGCCCTGGCAGCCGAGGGCTCTTTTGATTACACATGGTAGAATCGTTTGTAGATGAAGGTATTTCTTGCAATAGAGGGGCTATCCAATTATGCTATTACTTTAAATGATCGTAAAGTTTTTGTGATACTCACTATAAAAAGTAAAATATTTAAGTCTCTTTATTATTGGTACTTAAAAACTTTAACTTTATTGTATTGCAATGAAGGACATCACTGCTTTAGTAACATCAACACTGAGAACAGGAACATCCCCTTATCCCTTTCTCTTATTATCCCTACCCCTTTGAGCGGTAGCTCCGGCACCGCCTCCACGAACATCTCTTTTAGCTCCTCTAGCCCAGGAATCAACCTTTTGTCCATGACCGTCCCTGTTATAATTCCTCTGCTGAGGTCTTGCATTTCCCATGCTTCTCCCCCGCATGGGTGCCGCTTCAGTCAATCGGACCTCTACGGTTTCAGGTTCTTTCGTTATAATTTTCAGCGCGGCGGACAAAAGGGTCACCGAGTCATTGTCTGCTAGTAACTCTTCAACTACCCCTTCTCTCTTGCTCTGGGTCAAGTCTCCGTGAATTCCTTCCGCTGAATAACCACGCTTGCTCAATGCCTCGGAAAGTTCATCCACCCGCCGCTTGGTTCGAGCAAAAACAATGGCCACTAGTTATTGGGGGACAGGACACACAGGACACAAGGGGACGGTTCTTCTGTGTCAACGTCTAAGCCTTTCGGACAATATGGAATGGAAAGCCAGTGATCCTGCATATTTGCCGCAGGCTTAATCCATCATTTCTTAAACGACTCAATATTTTGTTTCGTGCATCCTGGTCCATCTTCTGTAAAGCCGTTACTGGTTTACCTTTCATTATTCTCTTGGTGATTTCATATGCTTCGCTTTCGCTGATTCGTTTGGTCTTATCGCAATCCAGGCAGTGGTCTTCGTTACCCTCTTCTGTGAATTTTTTAAGTCCTTCAATTGCTTTTTTCTTTTCATTATGTACAATGCTTAAGATTAGACTGGTATCAGGAAATGTGGCAGTATTTCGATCCGCTTTGTAATAAGCAGTGCAGCTGCTCCATTCATATTCCTCTGGTTTGCTGATGATGGATGCTTTGACGGGATTTTTGTGGATGTAGCGAATGACTGTCAGTAGGTATGCGTCGTCCTCCACGCATTCACTCTTAAATCGATCTTGAAACACGTGTCCAATTCTTTCGTATTTCCAGTTGTACCAGTAAGCGTAACTTATACCCAAGCGTTTCATAAACACTGATATATCGCCATAGTCTTCTCTTAGCAATAAATGAACGTGATTGGTCATCAAGCAATACCCCAGTACGCTTACCCCGCTTTCTAGTGATACCTTTTTTGTGGTTTCCAGGTATCTCTGAAAATCATCTTCTTCGTGAAAAATATCCTGCTGGCCGATTCCCCGTACTATAACATGGTAGATTCCTGTTTCACTCTTCTTTCTTGGCTTCCTGGGCATTCCTTCACGCCCCTTCTTCCCTTTTCTCAGATTCTACCATGCATTCTAATTTGACACAAGAGAACCGTCCCCCCGTGTGCCCCGACGGTTTTTAATGCATATACTTCCCAAAGGGTTTATTAAAATAAGACATTATGGAATCCTTGCCAATCGGAACAAAAAGACAAAGCTGGCGCTGTGCAGAAAATTAACCGGTAGTCCCATTTACCTATCAAAATTCGATGGTCTTGAAACCCTTGAGATTCTTTGTCTTCTTGCCGGCAAGGATGTAACGATCTGTCCGAAGTGTGGGAAGGGTCACCTAAGAAAGGTAAATTTGATAGCTCCCACCACAGCATCACCATGATATTGGTAGAATTATATAGGATTTCAAGAAGCCCTTTCAGTGGGGAGGGGGAAGTTATGAGTTGTTATGCCCAAATCGTGCGAACTCTTACAAAAACTCTTACAAAAATGAACCTCTTATCTACGAAAAATCCCAAACTGTCACTACATAAAGCCCAAAGCAAACGATTGCTTTTCCATAGCTGAGTACAACCCGCGACTTCATTCTTCTGGGGCAATCAAAAATTTTGCTGTATATACACGTAATTATCTTTATGGCTCAATTATCAGTAGACCTGAGCGTTGAGCCTTTTCGACGTGCAAAACTTCCGATTGCGCCCTTTACGAACCGTCCCCGACTTGCACGCTACTTGCACACAAAATGGGTTATTATTGTTCCACCCCTCTTAATCCTTGAAAGGTATGAAAAAGTCCCCGGATGGATTTATCCAACCGAGGCCGATTTGATAAATAAGGAAGACCCCCGAACTTCGGGGGTCTTTTTCGACCCGAGCACAGATATATGGCAAACAAAACGTCCCTTTGACTTTTCAAACGTCTCTTTGACTTTTCAAACGTCTCTTTGACTTTTCTTTTTCTTTGACTTTCTTTTAAACTAGGCCGATAGTACGGTCACTGTTACGACATAGTTTTGTGTTGATCCATCTGTTGCTGTTACCGTGTATGTTACCGGAGATGTAAAGTCTTGTACTGTTCCTGTATTTGGTGATACGCTTGCCCCTGTTATGGCAATTGAGGTTGCCAATGCACTTACAGCCGTCCCAGACGGTACTGCAACAGCGATTGTATGTGACGCTTCATTTATCACGCCCACTACTGCAGGGTTCAATCCAACTAACACAAATGCTGTTATTGCTTTCGCTGCAATTGGGGCTATAGTTACCGTTACTGTATAGGTCTTGGTTGTTGAATCTCGTGCTGTAACGGTATAAGTTACCGGATTTGTGAAGTCATTTGCTGTTGTTCCACTTATTTGCGTTGTTGAACCTACAGTTACAGTGGAACCAGGTGAACTTACAAAGGTTGCTTTCAATGCCGTTACATCTGTTTGCTTAGGCACGGTCAACGAAATGTTTGTTCCATTTATTTCACTGGGTGCCAAGTCAGCAAAGCTGAATATTGTGATGTCTTTTGCACTGCTAGCAGAGTGCGCTGCAACTTCCACGCCTTCCGTCATCATATGTCCGCCTGCAACTACAGACACAATTTGCCAAAAACCAGAGTTATTCTGCAGTCTGAATGGGCCGTTCTCTTGATTAATGTTTGCCAAAATATTAAAAACTGCATTATTAGCTCCGGCTGTTACTGAAATGATTGGGACAATAGCATTATCTTTGTCGCGAAGGATTAAATCTCCAACAGCAAGACTGCTAACAGTTTTATGAAGATTAAGTGTAAAACCAGTATTTGTTACGTTGCTAATAAATGCCTTGTTCGGGACGACGTTATCCCTGCCTGCCAGTATCTGCAAGTATCCGCCTACCTTCTCACCATCCCCAGTGGCTCGAACGATGAAATGGTATCCCGCGTCAGCGGCGGTTGTTACGTAGGTTAAATTTGTCGCCCCGGGAATAACCGTCATCTCATAGGTCACAGGATTTACTCGGAACCATTGATAGGTCATGTATCGGTCGGTGTATACCAAGTCATCAGCATCCGACACATACTGAGTGGCAGTGAAGGACGCCGTTAAGCCCCTCCCGATAAAGGGTGCCATAACTCCTGAGATAACCATACTTTCATCAAGACCGTACCCTGTAAATCTAGTTACTACACTTGGCGATGGTGCTTCGATAATATTTGAAGTATAGCCAGCGCTATTTCCTCCAACTACCAGTAGGCGATATTGATAATCTCCTCCTGGATTTTTGATAGAGAAATTGTCTTGAGTAGCCGATTCGGTTGCTACATTAGAATAATTCGCCCATCCTACCCCATTGTCACTTGAATACTGCAACGTATAACCTGTTGCCCCAAAATCCTGAGGCGGTAAAAACTTCATCTCGACAATGTGGTCAATAATAGGATTCCCACTTAAAATCATTGTGACATACTTATGGTTTCTGTCTACATACAAACCGCCTATTTTATTATTTTCGCTTGCAAATGGAACAAATGTGGGAAGGGCCCCGCCCACGCCCGGCGTAAAATCACTGCCGTTTGCCTGTGCCGGTGTAAGCAGCGCAATCTCTCCCGCTTCAAGTGTTACTGTGACATCTTTAGTCCATGCATTTGCACCAGAGTTAACAACAGATGCGCCAACTAAATGAAGCTGTATCGCTGTAGGAAGAAAATTAAGCCCTGCGAATTTACTTTGTACAGCTGCAAGATTTGCATACGATATCGTTCCATCGTCTGCAATTCCCAAATCCTGCACATAAGAGACAGCTGAATTACCTGCGCCGTCCTTGATGGTTACCGTCGATGCAGCTGCATCCAAGTAGTAGGGAGCAGCTTTTGCTTGTGCATAGGTCACTGCATCGCTTGCTGCTGTAAATGTATATCCGAAAATAATACTACCAGATGAAATAGCAACATCTGCGTTGGTAATAGCACTTACTGCTACCGTTGATGTGGAGCTGCCACCGCCACCGCCATCAGAAGGGGTTACTGGTGTTACCGGAATGGTAGAACTTGTAGGGGTGGCTGTCGTTAGATTACCATTAACACTACCTCCGCCACTTAGGGTAACGCTGCCAGCGCTGGAACTAAGACTGGTTACTGCTGCTCCTGGCTTTACTACTATACTGGACGCAGCAGCCGTGTTCATCTTTGCTACTGTACCAGATACTACAGTTACAGACGAGCTATCGGTGATGGATACGCTGGCGAACTGACCAGCCAACTGGATCGCCTCTGACGAAGCTGCCTTTGCAACTTTCACGTTGCTTACAACTGCACCAGCTTCTGCCGTTAACTTTAGGCTTCCAGAAAGGGCAACATCGTTAGCGAACGTTCCCTGCAAGCCTACAGCAATTTGAGTATCTAGCCTTGGCTGGGCAGAAAGTACCCCAACATTTGCTCCGCTCTGTGATTCGACTGTGCCATTGGACTGAACCAGCGTAAACCCAAGCGTTGTACCAGCTTCAGCCACTACACGCGTACCTGGAGAAGAGCTGGATACCACTAGTCTATCAGCTTTAGTATTTTTCAAATGAATACTGTGATCTGCGCCCGATAGAACAACAATTCTAGTAGCTTGCACGCCGTCAAGAGTAGTAGAGCCTGCCTTACCTGGATCGACAAATACAGTGCCCTTTACAATGACATTCTGCAATGTTACGCCATCTGCATCGACAAGAATGTTCCCGTTGACTGTTAAGTCTTTAAATGCAGCATTAGGAGTGTTCAATTCCACAGCCCCGTTTAGAATGGCGGACTGGCCGGGCTGGGCATATCCTAAGCTTTGTACAGTCGAATCCGACATTACCGCAGTTCCTCCAAGAATTCCAGGATTCTTAAGAGCTATATCGGTCTGGATAAATGCTTTAGTGCCGACTGGAACGGCTTCTTTATTTGACAGTACAATAGCACCGCCAAGTTTAGCCGCCATAGGAGCACCTGTCAAAGAGTCTATAAGGCTGGTGTCATTTCCATTGGCGAAGAACATGCTGCCACCGACAATAAGGTTTTCGAATTGCTTTAACACTTCAGTGTTTGTATCAAAACGATCATTCCCGCCGAGTCTCAGGGCATTGGGAAGTGCATCCTTGACTAAGTTGGATACAACTGCCGTGCCACCTATGACATAGGTCTTGTTTATACCTGACGACTTGATGAAGTCAGACACAACTTTCGAAACGGAATCCTTATCAACGAGCAGAACCGGAATTCCTTTGGCTGCCGCAATCGGGGCAATCGAAATTGCGTCGACGTTGGCAAAGGCATTAGTTACTACAACTTCTTGAAACGGTTTAATTTTTTGGATTTCCTTGGCGATATTTACAGCTGTTTCATACCGATCATAACCGCCCAGCCGTACGGATTGAATTCCGGCTGCGGTAAGCTGACTCTCGACTTTAGCCGACATTACCGCCGTCCCACTTACCAGATAAACCTTAGTTACGCCAAGCTTTTTTAATTCATTCAACGTGCTGGCAGGTACTGAGTCAATGTCCGCCAAAAGGATTGGTCCATCGACCGCTTTGGCAAGACTTGAGGAGGCAAGTGCGTCTACCATGTTCCGATCTCCTGACGGTGCTAAGACTGCTGTGCTTGCCGACTGCCAGCCATGGTCTGCGATCTGAACTGCTGTACCATACCTATCATACCCACCAAGACGAGTAAGCGTATTAATTGAGCTCTGAGCAGACTGAACGTTGTACATTGATTTTACCTGCGCATCGCTTGCCATAGCTGCACCAGGAGTCAATCCCGAAGTAACTGTAAGTGCCGTGATAGCTAAGGATGCAATAAACCTATTTGCCTTAAATAATACCATCCAAGTTCCCCCCTCTTTTTATAATCAACCCAGTCCAACTTCAGTTTACTAAATTTCCCTCACTTTATCTATCACCCAATCGGGTGATAGATTTAAATTTCTTACAGGATATCTACCTCATCCCCCCGCCTCTATGCTCAGCGTCAGGGTGAGACTGAATATGTCCAACCCCTGCTGCACCGCACACAGGTCAATTCCGTTCGATAAAAATGTCATACTAATGTCAAAAAGCAGGCTACCCGAAAATGGGTAACCTGCTTTTTGTTATATAGTTGACCAAATGGAAAAGCCAAGGCCAGCGGACGTGCACTGCCCCGCCAACGCGCCATGGTCTTCTCCCGCCGTCTCCCCGTCTCTAGCCCGGACCTTCGCGCTTACAAAAGTGAATCTCCTTTGTGTCACACAAGGCCCCCAAGGCCTGCTAAAAGCCTATACACCTGTTCTGCCAATTCTTGGGGAAGTGTTCCCGTTCCACAGCTCGGTGTTAACATACTTTGTTGGCGAAGAAGGGATTCATCAACTCCACGTTTCACGAGTTCCTCGATATTACCTTCCAACCGGATTTTAAGGCTTTGCGAAGTTTCTTCCCAAGCAATCGGACTCGTGGGAACAATTCCCCAAGAAAGGATTCCTCCCCGTGTTAAAAATCTATTGAGTGGCTCCGCTAAGACCATCATGCTCTGCATATATTCGTAGGCGTCAAAATTCACGACCTGAACCTTAGAGTCAAAAAGAAGGGTCCAATCCATGCCTGCACAGACATGCACACCAGCAATTCCACCTTGCCGCAAGATCCCCTCAACAATCACATTCAGTTCTTCAATTAGAGGCTCCCTTTTCAACGTAATGTGGGTTGAAGCACCAAAGCCATAAAACCCTGGATCGTCAATCATCATAAGTACAGGTAAGCCAAACTGGCTGAGCTGTTTGGTCTGCCACTCAGCATGCAAGGCAAGGGTTTTAACCAGCATATCCCTGAGAGTATCATCATAATAACTCGACCGTCTATTTTTATCCGTAATCTGCATTCCCAAGGTCACCGGACCACTGAGCTGTCCCTTTAAAATTACAGCCTCCCTTGTTCCGTAATGTTCAAGATTACGACAAAAGACTTCAAACCCTTCCCCACCCTGTGAGCTGAATCCAAAGCGATCCAGCGCTTGTTGATCACCCTCAACCGCCTCTAAATACAACGTATAGAAAACTGTCATCCGCTCTACCCAATCCGGCGCATCAACTTGAAATTTTGGGTCTTCGACATCTGCTATGACTCCAGTTTCAACTAGGGCGTTGAGATATTGCCCAACAAAGGAGCTTTCTGCTCCGAGACGCGGAAGTTGCGGCCAATGGGGCGCGTGCGGAACACTTTTCCAAATCAATTCCAACGCTTCTTCACCATTGGTTAGTGGTACACTTCCAACTCCCGTTGCCAAAAAACCAGGTTTAAAGTTTCCTTTTTGCATATACAATCAATTCCCCATTCCGATAAAATAATTCAATACATTCTATATTGAATCCTACGTATAATCAACTTTTCCGTTGTCTATTTATTTAATGTGCGTCTTCACAAGGGTTTTGTGTTTTAGCCTTAACGGCAAGCGAACAGCAATGGAACGTATGCGACTGGGCTAATAAACATCCTCCCTACGGTCTCACCATGTGCCACAAATAAATCCAATCTGAGTAATGAAACAAGACCCAAACAAACAATACCCCCGCAATAATTCCAGGTAGCAATAAAAATGATCGGTAATGCCCACCAATCCGTCGGATATCATGGATGCGAATGGGCAAAAACAGGAACACAAAGGCAATGTAACTAATAATCGGAAGATAAAACGGTACCCCCCAAGGGAGCAAAGCCCAGCCAATTGAGATAAATACAGCAAAGTGGCAGCGTCGTTCCAACCAATAAACAAGCAAGACACAAGAGACACAAGGGGACGGAGACACAAGGGAGACACAAGGGGACGGTTCTTCTGTGTCAATGTCTAAGCCTTTCGGACAATGTGGAATGGAAAGCCAGTGATCCTGCATATTTGCCGCAGGCTTAATCCATCATTTCTTAAACGACTCAATATTTTGTTTCGTGCATCCTGGTCCATCTTCTGTAAAGCCGTTACTGGTTTACCTTTCATTATTCTCTTGGTGATTTCATATGCTTCGCTTTCGCTGATTCGTTTGGTCTTATCGCAATCCAGGCAGTGGTCTTCGTTACCCTCTTCTGTGAATTTTTTAAGTCCTTCAATTGCTTTTTTCTTTTCATTATGTACAATGCTTAAGATTAGACTGGTATCAGGAAATGTGGCAGTATTTCGATCCGCTTTGTAATAAGCAGTGCAGCTGCTCCATTCATATTCCTCTGGTTTGCTGATGATGGATGCTTTGACGGGATTTTTGTGGATGTAGCGAATGACTGTCAGTAGGTATGCGTCGTCCTCCACGCATTCACTCTTAAATCGATCTTGAAACACGTGTCCAATTCTTTCGTATTTCCAGTTGTACCAGTAAGCGTAACTTATACCCAAGCGTTTCATAAACACTGATATATCGCCATAGTGTCGCTTCTCACCTAAAATGACGGCGTGTATCTTGCTGCCAATGGCGGAAGAAATGTGCTGACAACATGTCAATGCCAATAGAATTCCAACGTCAATACATATCCCTCAGAATGCCTGTTAATGTGGATAAAGAAAAATCCCCAATACACACATGCCAATCTATGTGTATATTGGGGATAATGTGGATAAAACTTACATAGCAGTACCACGTTGCCTTTCGGCATCCGCTAAAATTCGCCCAATTTGAGCGTCCTCCACGACCTCACTTCCGTTACGTTTGGCCTCATAGAGGGCATGAATACAGATCGTGTTAATTAGTCTAGGAATGCCCTTCGTCTCCGAGTGGATTAGACCGAGAGCACTATCTGCAAAAACGGGGGTGGTAAGCCCGGCTTGCTTCATTTGGTGGCGGATATAAGTTGCGGATTCTTGAGAAGTAAGACCACCTAAATGGTATTGAAGATGAATACGCTGGGCAATGGCCTCGTATTTGTTCATCCGTAAGATCCTGCGCAACTCCGGCTGCCCGACAAGAATGAGCGAAAGTAAAGAGGCTGAGTCCATTTGGTGATTTAAAGCAAACCGAAGCTCTAATAGCATGGTCGGGCTGATGTCATGAGCTTCATCAATAATTACAACCAACGATTTATCCCTCTGAAGAGCTCTGTAGTTTAAGACTTGTTCGAGCAACAGTTTCGATTTAGATAGGTAAAAATTTGGTTCTTCACCTAACCCACGCAATAAATCTCCATAAAAATCACGAGGTTTCATGCCCGCCTGACTTAGATAGATCACCTGGTACCGGACAGGATCTAATTCTTGCACAAGACGGCGAATAAGGGTGGATTTACCGCTACCTACTTCTCCAGTAAGTACGCCAAGGCAGGAGTTTGTAACCATTAACTTCAAGCGTGCCAAGGCTTCAGCGTAAGCACCTGCCTCAAAGAACATATCTCCTTGAGGTGACCGAGAAAAGGGGATAATTTGGGTAGAACTTGGCAGATCATTCATGGGTTGCCTCCTGCTTTGGTCCGAAATTCAAAGCTTCTTGGGCCCAGGTGCTACGGCGTTTGTCCTCCGCTAACTTGAAAAAATTCAACCCAGACACAGGGGCAACTTCTTGCTTTTCGACCTTGGATCTCGATTTGACGCGTTCATGGATACTGCGATTTAAATCGAGAAGCCGAGCATCGGGTAGCCGTTTTCCTTCATGCCAAACTTGCATAACGCTTAGATCGTAGGGGTCGAAGCGAAGTGTGACGGTTTGACTAGAAAGGTGAGACGGAACCTCGAAGATATTACCAAAGACGCTGACACAACCCGCCTTATCCACCTTTCGCGATTCTTCCCACAGGAAGATCTCAGTCAGTTCAATCATCGATACCCTGCGCATGGTCCGTTTAAGACCAGCAGCCCTATCCTTAGGAGATTGACCGGTGCTACCGTGTTTACGTAAGTGGTAGTAGCCTTCAAGCCAGGACGTAAAGGCCTCATTTAACTGTTTTAACGTCGAAAGACTACCGTTTCCAATCTGCACATGGGCCTCTGGTCTGAAGCTTGTATCAATAAATCTGAAGAACCTCTCAATTTTTCCTCGACCCATTGGTTTGTACGGACGCGAGTGAGATAGCTTAATGTTTAACTTGGCACAGATCCGGACCAAATGGTGGGAAGAGAAAACGCTCCCATTATCGCAGTAGAACTGAGAGGGCACTCCGTGGCGCAAGATCGCTTTTTTTAGGGCATCTTCTAAACGAGGCAATTTCTCATCCCAGTAGAATTCTCCGTGGACGATGGCCCTAGAGAAATCATCAATGATGGCGAATAACATCGCTTTTTTACGTTTTTTTGGATTGAGTGGGTCCGGCAAATAAAGGGTATGTTGAAAATCTGCCTGCCACATGAGATGAACATCCTCCACTTCGAAGCGCCGATGACCTCTCGATGATTCCACTGCCTGCAAGAGTTCCTGGCGACTGACACCCGCCTTGCGCAAGTGCCGGGATAAGGTACTCGGGGCAAGCACTCCCTCGGAGGCCATACCGCTATGTTCTAATAGGTAGATAATCTGCTCCACACTACGCTCCGGTCGTTCACGGCGTAACTCAATTGCCTTTTGTAAGACGGGAGCCGGTAAGGCTATGGCGTTTTTCTGAGGACGTTTTTTGGGTTTAAGCCCTTCCCAACCCTCTTTACGGTAGTTTGCCATAAAGCGCTCAAGCGTGCGCACACTAACATGAGTCTTGTGACTGCCAGGAATAGTGTAACTGAGCGCGGCAATTTGAACAAGCTGACGCTTCAGCTCTCCGGGAATCATCGGAGTCTGACGAGATACAATCGGTGCTATTAATCCGTAACGAAACGCTGCCATCTGTTCATCTGTAGCAAAATCCATGGTTTCTCACTCCTTCAAACATAAATTTAGGCTGGGGTTACCCCTACCGCTATTCTGCCTGAAAAAGTTTCGCCACACCATGGACAGCTTTTGTGGGATGAAGCTATCCGACCGTCACCGCCCGTGAGCGTTTAATCTGGTAGAGCCAAGCAAGAAGTCCAATATTCATGAATCCCGGTATTGTCGATCTTACTTGCTCCCATGACCTAAACAACCAGGACCATTCTCGGGCAGGTTTCGACGGGCCAACAGGGATTTTTACGTGGGGCAACTTCTCTAAGATAATCCGCCATTGTTCGGATGATGAGTCTCTCAGTTCATCATGTATTGATTTGCTCCATCGCCAAAGAGTCTTCTCACTAAACTCTCCCGCAGAGGTTACCAGATCCTCCGCTATTTTAAGCAAAGCCACCCCAGATAACTGTTGATGAATCACTGCTTCTTTGACGTCCCATGCCGCCTGATGATGTTCCATCACAAAGTTAGGAAGTAACGAGGTGGCTCTCCCACACTTGATACATTTAAACCGGTAGATGGATATGATGAACGCTTCTAATAACGTATACACTGTTCTTTTATAACTTCCATGTTTATGCAACATCACTTTTTCAAAGCAGTGGGGACACATCATTGGACGCAAGTGATTTGGGCAACCATTAATAAAGCCTTTAATATAAGACTGGACAGTCCAGATTTCTTCAGTTAAACTCATATTGGTAGTAACCAATGGGAAAGAGGAAACGAGGCTGGCCGGCCAATGATGTTTCCTCTTTCTTTATCCTTTTTTAAGATTGTCATGTGATCTATTTAGCCGCATGACAATCATTATCTGCTAGAAACGACAAAGAAGGCAAGAAAAAACGCTCACTTTAATGCCAATTAAAGTGAGCGCCCACACCATAGTCTTCTCTTAGCAATAAATGAACGTGATTGGTCATCAAGCAATACCCTAGTACGCTTACCCCGCTTTCTAGTGATACCTTTTTTGTGGTTTCCAGGTATCTCTGAAAATCATCTTCTTCGTGAAAAATATCCTGCTGGCCGATTCCCCGTACTATAACATGGTAGATTCCTGTTTCACTCTTCTTTCTTGGCTTCCTGGGCATTCCTTCACGCCCCTTCTTCCCTTTTCTCAGATTCTACCATGCATTCTAATTTGACACAAGAGAACCGTCCCCCCGTGTGCCCCCCGTGTGCCCGTTTAACCTGTAATTATTTATCATGCGCATTCGTAGGATATTGCGCAACAAAGGAATATTCATATCAATATATCCCCTATGGGGGAGATAGCTAAAGGTAGATGAATGAATTATTTATAAACTCATCTATTTTTTTGGCTCTATTTCAGAGAATCTTATTCTCGCACCATGCTATAATTGGTATAGAAATGGTAGAATGTTTAATTTTCCATAAAGTAATGAAGAATATAATAAGTAGCCGGGAGACAAAGAAAGGGGTATGAAATGAAAATAAAAAAGCTTATTAATTTTACAATAATTATCTTATGTTTATGTCTTGTCGTAGGTGTTGGTACGTTTATCTACAATACCATAAGTAGTTATGAAATCAGTAACGATTTTGTAAGTGTTCCACTTCAATTCAACCCCGATGACTCGTCTTCAACTTATCAAATGAAGAATGCTCAGGTCACAGTTTATGGCGGTTTTGTAAAAGGCATCCAAAAGGGTAAAAATGGTACTGAAAGCCTTGTCATAAGAGCATTATCCCCCCTACCGACGATACAAGTAAAGGGTAGTAATGCTGCTGACATCTTGTTATTGATTGAAAATATAAACCCTGATTTTTATGTAAAAAGCATTAGCGGTAATAACCAACCCATGACGAAGGAGACGGTCAACACCTTACAGTTAAGCATTGCAGTGAGTGCCGAGAAAACTATAAAAATTGAACCGGTACAGCCAAGCGACGCAGACAACACAGGAAAATATAAATACATCATCCTCGGTGATAATAGGGATGGCTATGATACCTTTGAGCAGATTATCCAGCAGATAAATGGAGAAAATCCTGTGTTTGTTATTGACAATGGGGACCTTGTGTTCAGTGGAAAACCGAACCAATATAGACTGTTTGACCAGACGGTATCAAAAGTCTCCACAACCCTCTCCACAACTCTCGGCAATCACGATATTCGTGGCAATGGGCGCAGCACCTATACAATGCTGTATGGCCCGGCGTATTATTCCTTTGATTTTACAGATAGCCATTTTGCGTTTTTGGATTCATCTCCCGGATGGTCTGAAAAACAGGCGATTACAGACGAACAATACACATGGCTAGAAAAGGATTTGAAAAAGGCCCAGGGAAAACGCATTTTTGTTATTACGCATATACCACCCCATGACCCAAGAAGCGGTGTAACCGCCAATGAAATTCCAAACTATGTAAACGCAGTGAAAAGCGGCGAAAATTGGGCGGAGCAGAAATTAGATAATTACAATGAAAGCAAGGATATGGAGCATGGCTTCCAAGACCCACAGGAAGCGGTAAAGTTTGAAAAGCTTATGAGTAGCTACCATGTAGATACCGTGTATTTATCCCATATCCATAGCTATTTGGAATACACTAAAGATGGTGTGCGCTATCTGATTTCAGGCGGTGCAGGTGCAGAGCTATTAACCAAAAACAGCTATTACCACTATATGATTGCAAAAATTAACGATGTTAATACAGCCACAATCGTGGAATTGCCCTCACCTGCAAACAACTATCTAACGAGATATGGGGCAACGGTGCAACTCTTTGCCATTGCAATGTATGAAGAAAATCCGGTTGCGGTTGTATTAGTCATTGCGGGCTTCGTATTACTTATATTTTTGTTGATTGTCAAGGTTTATTTACGCAAAAAGCAGCCAATTGATACTCTGTGGAAATGGTTGAGTGATATCGGCAAATATGCGGTGAAACGGTTTAAGGAGTTGTTTGGTAACAGAAGTAAAAATTGAGGCAGTAATCGAGCTATAACGAAATTAAAAGAGCAAATCAGTCTGAAGGATAAAAGCATATCAAAACTAACCACCCTTGGGATATCACGGTCATATGTCTTTCGCTGGTGGCTATTATAGCGACCTCTTGGATAGAACTGCGCGAGCACCTGAGTAAGCAAGATTAGAATAAACTATAAACGCTCCAATATAAACGAGACCTCCACCCATTTGATACGGATGGAGGCCTTTTTATTGTGATCTCATTGAATAAATGAGATATTATTTACGAATAAGCTAAAACTTTTTCTGATTATAAACGTGTAATCATTAAAGGCTTAAATAGAATATGGCTCACCAGAAAATGGCAGCCTATAAAGAGAGTTAGTTAAGTTGACTCATCAGGAGGTTAAAATGAATTTCATAACGGATCTATTCAATCAATATGGATATATCGTATTATTTGTTGCACTCATGCTGGAACTTATAGCTTTTCCGACACCAGGGGAAGCCTTGATGACCTACTGTGGGTTTCTTGTATTTCAAGGAAAGTTAAATTTGGGGATCAGTATTATTGTTGCAACCCTGGGAGTTATATTGGGCATTACGATTTCTTACTTTATTGGCCGCACTTTAGGGACTCCATTTTTTCAAAAATACGGTTCTTACATTCATTTAGGGCCAGATAAATTGGAGAAGACGTCACAATGGTTTGAAAGGTACGGCAATGGTTTGCTGGTTATAGCTTACTTTATACCTGGGGTAAGGCATATTACAGGCTATTTTTCAGGAATTGCCAAGATCCCTTATGTAAAATTTGCTTTAAATGCATATATTGGTGCTTTTATTTGGACAGGTACTTTTATTTCCTTAGGCAAGATTTTAGGATCGAATTGGGAAAAATTCCACGGTGCGATTAAGAAATATCTGATTATAGGTGGAATTGTTCTTGCGATCGTTTTGTTATGTATCTATTTCTATCGGAAATATAAGGTATCCATCATTGACTTTATCTTGAAATCGTTAGAAAACGGAATCCAAATATTTCATTCTCTTGGGAAGATAAAAGTAGCTATCGTTGGAGTTGCTGCAATTTTTTTTGGCTTATCGATTGTCTTGATTGGACTCATTCAGGACCTTTTAGCCCATGAATTTAGCCAATTTGATACAGTTGTTACGTATTTAGTGAGCTTGATCTTTCCAGAAAACTGGTCCTCTGTTATGGGATTGTTTAAGCTTTCAACGGCTCCGGAAGTGTTGCTTGCCTTGACGTTGCTGATATTGACGTGGATTATCCTCAAAGGCAGGAATCGACTTCTGGAAACAGGGTTTCTTTTCATTACCGTTTTTGGGGGAGCGCTATTGGAAGTGGGATTGAGACTTATTTTTCATCGCGTGGGTCCGAGTGGAATTATCTCCACCTTTCCCAGTCAAGAAACCTTATTAGCCGTAGTTGTCTATGGCTTTGCCTCGTTTATGGTGTTGCGTCATGCCAAAAACAGGTGGATTGGCACATTGCTGTTCATCATGACATTAGGTGTTTGTATAGTCACGGGCCTAACGGTCATCTTCTTTCAGATACAATATCCGAGTGATGCTGTCGCTGGTTATGTTTTTGGTGGAGTCTGGTTAAGTTTAAATATTGTGGTGATGGAAGTTTATCGTGTCTTACCCAAAATCCTGCGTGATCCAAAGTAGAACATATTACCCTAATGCTGGCCGAAGATTGAGGTGAAAACGATTGTTTTTAAAGCCTATAATAACCTTATCGGCGACAAGACAAAGCTACAATTGATACCGTATGGGGTGGGCAGTGGATACCTCCAGGACAGAGACAATCCAGGTCAACTTTATAAGGTTGTAAAACAAGAAAACATGATTCTAAACAAAGACTATATTCCAAATGATCAACAGGTAAGGCAGGCAATTGAGGATGAATTGTCTTACGAAGCGGATTTTACCTCGAAAGAGGTCTATTTACTAAACTATTTAATGGACAGAAGCACTCAAAGCAAAGTTCTTATGATAAGGACGGTAAATCCCATTCCTTATGCGGAAAGACTCCTTGAAATTACAGGGGTGGTATTAGGATTGATCATGGCAATCTACTGGATAGGTTTAGCTCTTTGGGTCTACAAAGATGCGGGTAGAAAGAAGTTGAATGCTTCGTTATGGGGATTACTGATTTTAATTACAAATTTGGTTGGGTTTATTGTTTATCTGATCTATAAACAAAATAATCTAACCTGTTACAAGTGTGGAGCTTTGCAGAGCAAGTTCAATTCTTTCTGCAGCAATTGTGGGAGCGAGATTAATGAATCTTGTCATAATTGCAAGGCGATGATCAGTAAAGAGGATAACTATTGCAGTCGATGCGGGAGCAAGCTTGACCGATTTTTAGGAGGCAATGAAACGTGAATTTTATAAACTATGGCATTGATGTTTTACTTCATCTTGATAAGTATTTGAGTGTGATTATTCAGAACTATGGCTATGGTACTTATTTGTTCAAAAGTTGTATTGTACTTCTTTGAGCTTGGGAGTCAATGGGCTACTCATAAGGATGAGGGCAAAGGGGGTATTAGTATATAAGTTTCTGGTACCCTTATACTGAAAACTTACCAGAATTGGCATATTACCTTCACCCTAATATTTGTAAGTCAAAATTCATAAAGGTTAAAAAGGAGTTAGGTTTTGCAACCTAACTCCTTTTTTAACGTGTAATAGACATGACCGAAAATAATCAAAAGGGGCAGATGGATAAATGTTTATGAATGTACCTGTATTTAATGCAATTAACGGGGTTGCCCAGGTGAATAGAACGCTTGACGAGATCATGATTTTGTTTTCAAACTATAGTCCACTTTTCTTTGTGGCTGCACTTACAGCACTCTATCTTTATGGAGTTTATCGTAAAGATAAACTGTTTAGATATGCAGCAGCCGATGCATTGGCCATAACTCTGATGAGTTTATTTTTAGGCTTTGTAATCGGCATATTTTATTATGAATCAAGACCTTTTGTCACTGATCATGTTAATTTACTAACACCCCATGCTCCAGATGCTTCTTTCCCTAGTGACCATTCTTTAGGAACGATGAGTATAGCGTTGGGGATTAATAACAGCTATAAAGTTTTTGGGGCAATATTGATTATCTTATCTTTACTCGTAGGTGTCTCAAGAGTCTATGTCGGCGTTCATTATCCAATGGATGTGCTTGGAAGCTACTTGATCGTGTTGGTAGTAAACTTCACTTACCGGCGTTTATTATGCGAAAAAATAAGAGGCTTATATTCTAAAGCAGAAGAGTATTTATTGAAGCGTATTAAACGTATTTAACAAAAGCAGCTTTTAGTACTTTTTAAAAAAGCTTGATATTGTAACGAATATTACAAAGGAGTATTGCTTATGGAAAAAGGGAAATGGCTAGTCTTAAATTATAATCTACCCACAGAACCCTCAAGATATAGGGTTGCAACCTGGCGTGGACTAAAAAAATTAGGAGCTGTGAATCTCCACCAATCCATGTGGATTTTGCCTTGCAATGAAGAGAATTACTCTGCCTTAGCGAGATTAGCCGAAGACATCGAAGATAAGAGTGGAGATGCTCTCCTGATGGAAAGCGTATGTGCGGATGAGAGATACGAAGAAAAGATAATCACAACATTCAATACAATTCGAGATGAAGAGTATAGCGAATTTATTGATGAAAGTGAGAAATATCTTAAGGAAATAGAAAAGGAAATCTCCATTGAAAAGTTCACTTTCGCGGAGCTTGAAGAGGAAGAGGAAGAACTACAAAAGCTGATATCTTGGTTTCACAAGATTGAAGCACGGGATTTATTTCATGCTTCTGAGGGAGATAGTGCAAAGACAAAACAGGAGCAGATCGGCGAAGCTTTCGAAAAGTATAGCGAGTTAGTTTTTCAACATAACCAAAACGTAAACTGATAATGACAGAGAGGGAGCTTCATGAAGGATGAAAAAGAAGGGAAAAAAATACTGGGAATCGAACGAAATATTTTCTTTGTGGGATTGACCAGCTTTCTAACGGATACGGCAACCAAGATGATCTATGCGATCATGCCTTTGTTTTTAATGACCCTTGGCGCGACGAAAACCGAACTTTCATTAATCGAAGGTATAGCAGAAAGTACGGCCTCGGTTCTTAAAGCTTTGTCGGGTTGGTGGAGTGACAAAGTTGGAAAGAACAAGCCCTTTATGATTATCGGATATGCGTTTACAGCTTTGCTTTCACCCTTATTTGCTTTTGTGACGACTCCGCTGCAAGTTCTAATCGTTAGATTCACTGAAAGAATTGGGAAGGGAATTAGAACGGCTCCCAGAGATAGTTTAGTTGCAGGTTCGTCGGAAGAGAATACAAAGGGGAAAAATTTTGGTTTCCATAAAGCGATGGATAATAGTGGGGCAATCCTAGGACCTCTTTTGGCTACCGGAGTTTTACTTCTTTTTCCCAGAGATTATCGTAAAGTATTTCTTTTGGCTGCTATACCGGGTTTATTAGGCTTGGCTTCGATTATTTTCTTTGTGAAAGAGGCAAAAAGAGATAAAACAGAGCGCCTGGGGAAAATTTCTCTAAAGGACTTTTCACCTCGATATTATGCGTTTATGGTTATTATTTTTATTTTTACCCTAGGTAACTCGACAGATGCTTTGCTCCTAATCAAAGCTAGTGATATTGGAATTCTCGATTCATTTATTCCCATGATCTATCTTATCTTTAATGCAGTTTCTGTGCTCTTCGCGATTCCAGCAGGAATGTTATCAGACAAAATAGGCCGCGAAAGATTGATCATCTTTGGCTATCTCCTTTATTCAGTGATCTATTTTGGCTTCGGCAGAACAAGCAGTCCAGTTGTACTTATTCTCTTATTTGCCTTCTATGGTCTTTACAGTGCGGCAACGGATGGAGTTCAGAAGGCAATGGTTTCAGACCTTATTGACAAAAATAAGAGCGGCACAGGCCTTGGACTGTACAATAGTATTGTAGGTATTACCCTCCTTCCGGCCAGTGTTATTGCAGGTTTACTTTATGATAATGTCAATAATCAGGCCCCGTTTTATTACGGATCGGTTATGGCTCTCGTTGCAACATTTCTAATGATAATTTTTTATTGGAGTGGGAAAAGAACTTTAAAACAATGCAGCAACAATTAGAGTATTTCCTGGGTGCGATACTCCCAAAAATGATTAGCAAGAAGACGGAGGCAGATGGGTGCTGGCTCTACTGGTCGATTTCATCTAAAGAAAGTATTACGACATACGCTTGTCGACACGTCCCGAGTAAGGGGTAGTTTTTCGCTAGATAGGCAAGGACAGAGGGAATAGCCTGCTGCGCTCAGGATGGAAAATATTTTCAAATAACGTCGACTGATTTGGCTTAATTTAGGATAACTTTTTAGTTGATAGCTAAAGTTTAGTACATAATATTCGTATTTAGTGCATTAATACAGTTCGGGGGAAGTTCAAAGGGACTCCCGTCCATGGTCGTCTCTGAATAAAGGGGCATAGTCCGCCGCCTAACGTTAGACGCCATTTCGGAGGTGGAAAGATGAATGTGTTAATTTTGAATATAGGTTTTCAAAATTGAGGGCTGCTTTAGAGGATGCTCTGAAGAACCAGAACGGCGTCTAACAACGATCTAATTACAAGAGGGGGGGATGGACATGGCAATACTTTCTGGATTGGCAATAAAAGCAAAGCCTGGGAAAGCGGTTTAAGCATGTTCCGCCTCCCAGGCTTCTTTATTACAGGCCTTCTCTGTCTCAGCCGCGGTGTTTTCGTCAAATATGACTTCCTCTTGTTTTTGAAGCTCCTTAAACTCCAGCCGTAGGTTTTGCCATCAATCACCGCCGAAAAGTCTTTACCCTCGGTTTTCTCCCGCAATTCCATGTCTTTGCGGATGCTCGCAATCTTCTTTTCACAATAGGCAATGGTATCGGGGTATTGATTATTAATATTTCGTTCCAGGGTCAGACGTTCATTGTCCATAAGCAGCCATGAGGCAAAGGCTTCCTTGATTTGAGTCTGCTTTGCCCGTGCAATCATGGTCTCATTGGCATTGACCCGCTTTGAGCCGTAGGTGTTGTTGACCTTGACGGAGGTGGGCTCCCTTGTCTTTCCGTTGACGCGCCAGGTGGTGGTGTATTCCATATAGTCAACCGTAATTGAGTCCCTCAGATAATCCGTAGTGCCAAAGGTTTCGTGCATGAAATGCTGGAAATACTCAATGGGTATCCAGGGACTTCCGATGCGGAAGTCGATGTCGGAGGGTTCCAGCCATTTGGGCTGCACCGCTTCGAGTGCCTGCACGTTTCTCTCCAACAGTTCGGGATAGTCTTCGGCCTTCTGTTTGGCATAGAGCAGCTTATCCCGCACCTGTCCACTCAGGTATTCCTCGTTCAGTTCCCAGCCTTCATAATAATTGCCGTAGTATTTCTGCGGATTGAGATAGATGCGATCCCCAAGCTCACTGATAAGTTCATCTGCCGATTTGCCCGTCAACTTTTCCATATACGGCAAATCAACCTTCATTTTTTGGTTCAACGATATTTCAAGAGCTTCCTTGGCTGTTTCGGCATGGGTGGGACGGCGATAGGACTTGATGGTGGCCTTCTGGAAAATGGGGGCCTTGTTCCATGATTTTATATTTTTGTTCTGATCCTCAATGGAACGGAGCAGAGGGAACTGGTCGTCATCGGAGAATACGGCGATGTTGGCCTTGTCATTGATGGCACCGCATTGTCTTACAAAGCGGTCGTACACCCCATTCAAGGTTTTCTGCGCCTGCTGCAATTCGTCAGGCGCGTAATCGTTAGTCTGAATTCGGATGACTTCCAGCAGCGCTGTCCTGACTTCGCACAGTCCTTTGATGCGCTCGGCGTGTTTGCCGGTGTAGTCCTGCGGTATCAGCTTGTTTCGCTCACAGTAGTAAATCCTATCGTCCTGCACCACATAGGTATAGTTTTTTGTCTCTTCGGGTGCGTCCAGCTCGCCAGCGTTTCCATCTTCTGCTTCCTCAACTTCCACAAAGGGCTGGTCTGCTTCGGCGGTAAAGGTGGCATGCAAATTTCCGATGGCTCTGTCAAGCTCCGCATAGAGGTCCTGGCCTTCGGGAGCTATACAGGCCGTGCTATCCTCGCGCCCATACATAGTTCTGCTAAACTGCATTTCACCCAATACCATCTCCGTATAGTCGATGAAATACTGGTTCATATTCATGTAATCGGGCTTTCTGGAATTGACGAACACCCAATCGGGCAGGAAATATTTATCTACTGTACGCTGAGACTCCAGCTTTTGAAAGAACAGGATGTCCGCCGTAACCTCCGTCCCGGCAAGAGCCTTAAACGCTGTGATCGGCAGCCGGATGGCGCCGATCAGGTCGGCTCTGCGGGCAATATATTCACGGACACCGGTATCTTTTTTATCCATTGTGCCTTTACTTGTGATAAAGCCGATGATGCCGCCGGACTTTACAAGGTCAAGGGATTTGGCAATAAAATAATCATGGATCTGGAAATCCTCGTTATCATATCGCTTATCATAGAGCTTGATGTTGTTAAAGGGGATATTCCCGATGGCAATGTCAAAGGAGCTGTCCTCAAAGCGGGTGGTTTCAAAGCCCTGTACCTGGATATTCGCCGTTTGATAAAGCTGCCTTGCAATCCTGCCTGTGATGCTGTCTAATTCCACGCCATATAGAGGCGTTCCTTCATAACTTTCGGGAAGAGCGGAAAAAAAGTTTCCCGTTCCCATGGCAGGGTCAAGTATCTTTCTGCCCTCACCGCCTGTAAAGCCAAAGCCCTCAAAAGCTTTGTAAATTCGCTTGATGAGCTCCGGTTCGGTGTAGTAGGCGGTGACAACGGAGTTTAAGGCATCCGCATATTCCTTATCATCCAGCAAGTACTTCAATTCGTGGTATTCCTTCTCCCAACCGCTGGCAGTATCGGAAAAGGCATTGGCAAGACCGCCCCAGCCCACATACCGGGCGAGGACAATCTGTTCATCAGTTGTGGCAAGCCGTTTTTCGCTTTCGATTTTGTTTAGCAGCTTGATGGCCTCCACATTGTTTTTGTACTTGGTTTTCACACCGTTTGGATAGAGGGCATAGTCCTCGGAATAGCGGAAATTGATTTTGATAGTACGGGGTTTTGAAACAGGCTCCGACACCGGCTCGGTTTCTGTTTGGGGTACAGCCGTTTGCACAAAGCTTTTATACGGTTTTTCATCATACAGCGTTTCTTCAATATCCTGCTGCCGATCAAGCAGGCCGTTCCAATACGCTGAAATTTCATCGGGTACTGGCTTATCTGCCCATTCGGCTTCCAATAGTGAAAGCTGGCCGGCAATCCAGTCATATTCCTGTTGCAGTTCGGTGTACGCCTCATTCTCTACCTCAAAGGTAACAGCATCTTTCAGGGCAGTACCGTCCTCCATTGTCATGCCCCATTCAATCTCCCTGTCGGGATATTTGCTTTGGAGCGCTTGAAGAAGCTGTGTTGCCACACCCCGGCGGCGATAATCCGCAAGCACTTCAAGATGGCTGATATGGGGGATGCCTTCATACTCGCTGTATTGTAAGGCTCCAACGGGGAAACCGTTATAGACCGCCTCATACAAAAAATCATGCTGTCCGTTGTGATAATCCAGATGGGTTTCCCTGATTTGAACCTGTATTTTAGAGGGGATATGGGAATTGCTTTCTTCATTTTCATCAGATTTCTCAGTCTCAAATGTACGAGCGGGTGCGGGGTTTCCGATATACCGTCCCTGATCTGTGAGCCTTTGAATGCCAATGGCGGCCCGAATCCATGTGATTTTGGTTTCGTGCTTTTCCCCTTTATCATCGGTCCAGTCAAACATGATCCCCTTGCTGTCATGGTTTTCAAAGCCGATTCCATGCTTGCCGACGGTATGGCCGCCAATACCGTATTCGTTACTCAAAAGGCCATGCTTTTGACTGACTATCCCTAAAAGTTGGTATTCTATAGTTATTAAGTATAAATCTAATTCAATTAGCGAGGTGTTACTTGTGGAAGTAAGAGGTCTATACAACATTTTAGCAATTGTCACCGGAATATCCATAATTACGATTGGCTGTCTGATCTCTTACCTATTTCAAAAAAAGCTATTTAATAAATACCGTGATAAGGTTAGGAATGAAATGGACAAAGCCCGCTCGGAACCCCCAGTAATCCCCAACAAAAAAGTATAGCAGAGGTCAGAGGCCGGAAGTCAGAGTGGATGTTCTGACAGGCTCCGTAGATTTTAATTATCTGTAGGTACAGAAGCTGAAGCCTTCCAGAGGCTCGTAACAGTACATGCACTCGAACCTCGAGCCTCGATCATGCCGTTCCCCGCTTACCCAAAATCAGCGCCGTCGCAAAAAGGAAGAGTTCGAGGCCAGTCTCGACGAAAGCCGCCACTATTGGATAAATATAGTGATAGAAATGTGTTTGTTGGAGACTACTGGGAAAAGAAACTATGCAGAGCGCCAAGGAAAGTAACGCCCCGGGATAAATCAGTGGTTGATAGTTCTTCAATCCAGCTATTTGGGCGAGCCCCTGTCCAAATGCCCAAAGCAGACTAGATGAAGCCACGATTGTCGAACCGACGAGGACCAGTAGCCAAACCATCTCAACTCTTTCAAGATAGTTGCTGAAATTGATCATCTTGGCCAGCTGGAGCCCAGGTGAGTACATGTATTGCGCATCCTCGAACCCGAAGATGCCCACTGATAAAGCAGTAATCAGGCCCACTACCAACGCCCCCATACTGACAGCACTAAACTTGGCCAGAAAGGCATTTTCTGGTCGGTTACAGAGTGGGATATACATGGCCATTATTATGCAAACACCGAAACTGGTAAGCATTAAGGGCGCGCCAACTAGAAAAGGCGCAATACCTTCGTCGAATTGAGGTTTCATCCTAGCGATGTGAAAATCGGGTAGAACTAGCAAGCATACGATAATGATACTGAGGAAAAAGAGAGGCCCTAAAACTTCAGTCACTCGAGCAATTACTTCAATCCCTTTACGACCTATGAGAGCGCAGACCACGTAACTAGATACTAGAATAAGATTCAACGGAGTCGTTGGCAGAAATACGTTACTAACAATTTGGCTTGAGCCCCGCAGTACTATAGTACACACCAGTAAGAAGAAGAGTGGGAAGAGGATTCCGACCATCCTGCCCAGATGCTTTCCCAGGATGGTGATGCTGTACTGCACAAAGTTTTCACCAGGGAAGCGGATACCCATATAGGCATAAACTATGGCCAACATGACATCGAGAAACCAAGCAACGAGGACCGATAGCCAGGCATCCCTCCCGGCCTGCATTATCAGCATACCTGGAATCTGCATAACCGCAAATCCAGTAATGATGATAAACAGCAGCCAGGTGAACTGTTTTGTGTTGATGATTCCTTTTTCCGGCATCCAATCACCTTTCTAATAGTTACTTGAAAATAGCTTTACCTACTGGTTCGAGCAGTCTTTCCAGGAGCGCTAGCGGAGAAGGCAAGCCAAGGTAATTGCTCGCTACCAGTAGGAAGGCCATGCCAAGGAGAGTACTCAAAACAGTCAGCTCTTTCCACTGGCCTTGTTTTCCGAGAGGTATTCCTTCCGCCAAACCAATGGCCAAGGCCATAAACACAATTAGAGCGTTCATTCGTTTACTCCTCCGACTCACTTCGCTGCGTCGGGTTGTTTATCAATCCAGTACTCAAAATCTCGACCTCACAGGAAATCTGATAATCCACTGTGGGAAAAATATCATCCCAGTTATGCTTGATCTGCTTCCATTCGACGGGATAATAGTTATGAATATTTTCTGCAAAACCGACACAATCAGACTTGAGCTCTTTCTGGGCTTTGTCAATCATCTGTTCAATCTGAAATCTTATGGCTTCCGCAGCCTGGAGTTGCAGTTGTTCAATAGTCTTGGGATCAAGTACGTTTACACCGCTTGCTCCGGTTTCATGGAGTAAGACTTTGGCCGTCATTACTATAGTCATTATTATACTGTCTTCTAATATTTTCGGGGTGATGCTAGTTTTGCCATTCAAGATGTCAAAAAAGATTTCTCCTTTCTCCCCATTAGCCTGTGCCTGGGGAGCATAAGTCAAGGTAATAATAGTCCCTTTTGGAGTATCAACAAGCCACCTATGGACTCTTGATTCCTCTTCATTCAACACACCAATCATTTGAAGATTTTTAAAAATAGCAGTCCGCCCTATAGTTACGATTTTAGGTTTTTCCTCGGTATCCAAAGGCTTTCCGCTAGCTTTTTCCAACTGGCTGGTGACCCGCTGATCTATGTCTTCCACTTGGATTAAGGGGGCAAAGCTGACGTGAGAATCCTCATTGAGTCGGGCAAAAAAATCATTTAAGGTTGTGGGTAGGACACGACCCACCTTTTGAAAAATCAGTAGAATATTATCCAATCCTCTGGCTGGCACCTGCTCCATCTCAATGTCTTTCTCAAGAATCTCCTTGGCTGTCTTGTCAGTGGTGAGCATCCAATCGGTGCGGCGAAATTCCCTGTCGCGTTTCAGTTCATCCAAGATATCTCCTATGCCCGTTTCCGCAAAATCCTTCCCCAGAACAATCGTCTTGCAGTGAGCAAGCATAATACGTCTGGTAGACTGTATGCCTAAATAACGGATGGCCTCAGACAGCGACTTACCCTCGCTATTCATGACCGTGTAAGATTTCTCTCCGCCTTCCCTCCCCCCCTTCTCCTCAGGCTTCGCAATTTGTGCAGTCAAGAGGATGCTTTTACTCCCTGGTATACGGTCAATTCCAATCGCGAGAACTGATGCTAGGCGATCTACTTCCTCATAATCCCAGCACCCCGTCAGAAGTAAGGATATACATACCATAATCAAAGCCAGTTTACGCATAGTTAAAACACCCTTTATCAAATTCAAAGAAGACTCCCACTTCTATGAGTGGTTGTTCCTTATTTTGCTTCGGTGGGGTAGATATCCTACGGGCTACAGCGTTCTTTTGGGGTTAGCCCTTCGGCATTAGTCTATCCTACGCCGACAGGTATTCCTTTTGGGATCGCGGCTTCGGCGATACTCTCCACTGGAGACTATCGTACTGGAGACTATCGTCACAGGAAGCTTTCGTCACCGAAGCCTCTATGTTCAGCCTTAGCTGAACGAGTTCACTGCTCATCTTCATCGGGCGGGGATGGTTTTCGAAAGAATTTCTGTCTCTGTCTGTTGTCGTTGTTTGCGATCAGGCGTGGCCTTTCAATCATAGCCCACCATGGTGACCTCATCACAAAATCTTTCATATCTTTTAGGTTAAAAGGAGCTAACGGAGCGAAGTAGGGTACCCCGAATGAACGGAGGGATACAAGATGTGCCTGCATGACCAACAAGCCTAACAGCATTCCAAAAAGACCTAGGATAGCTGATAAAACTATCATACCGAAGCGCGAAATCCGGATAGCCAGTGCAAAACTGTAAGAAGGGATGCAAAAAGACGAAATACCAGTAAGGGCTACTACGATCACTGTAGCAGGTGAAATCATTCCGGCCGACACTGCTGCCTCACCGATAACTAGCCCGCCTACAATACTAACGGCTTGCCCCACTTGCTTAGGCAGCCTTAAGCCAGCCTCCCGTAAAGCCTCAAAAATCACTTCCATCATTAAAACCTCAACAACAGTTGGAAAAGGTACTCCCTCTCGAGCGCCGGTAATACTGATCAACAATGGAGTGGGAAGCAATTCTCTGTGAAAGGTAGTAATGGCAATGTATAGAGCAGGAAGAAGCAAAGCCAAATTGAGGAATAAGAAACGTACTAGCCGCACCGATGTGGCATAAATAGAGCGGTCATAATAGTCCTCACTGGACTGCAGAAACTGAAACATCATTGTTGGTACTATCAAGACGAAAGGAGTTCCATCCGTAAAAATAGCGACCTGGCCCTGTAAAATCCCAGCAGCTATTTTGTCAGGCCGTTCGCTGTGATCAATCTGCGGAAATAGCGTGAAAGGTTCATCCTCGATCATTTCTTCGATATAGGCGCTCTCCAGCACCGAGTCCACCTTGATCAAGGAAATTCTTTTTTTAACCTCTGCGACTACTTTGGGATTTGCTGTTCCTTCTAGGTAGGCAATATTCACCTCAGTCTTGGTGGTCTGCCCCAAGACGAACTTCTCCAATTTTAAGCTAGGTGTTTTGATTTTGCGCCGCACCAAAGCAGTGTTTTTTCGCAGGCTTTCGGTAAATCCTTCCCGGGGTCCTCTAACTACTCCTTCTGTAACCGATTCTGAAATTGGCCGCCCCTCTAAGCCCTTGGTTTCTATCATCAGAGCACTGGCAGTTCCTTCTAGCAACAAGGCGACACTTCCAGTCAGTATCGCATCAGAAATTTCCCCGATTGTAGAAATTTCTTTAATGTTTCCAACTTCCATGAATAAGTTTTTAATCATTTCGATATTGTGAGAACCGGATGCTTCAAAATTTGAACACTGAATGTTCACTAGAGATTTTAAGATGTCTTGATTGACCGTTTGTTCGTCGGTGATCCCGTTCACATAAAGGAGCAGAGCAGGTACGTGTTCCTGTCCGATCTTTAATTCCCGATAGGCAAAATCAGTGCACTTGGCAAACATAGTCTGAAGTATGTCCAGGTTCTCAGCCAGTGAACTACATAAAGGCAGGCTTTCTTGTTGATTATCAGACTCAACGGACTGGCTTAACTCAGGTTCTGGTATTTTTTTTCTTTTACGTGTACGCAAGTGCCGCATACGCCTTACACCCTGTATATTTTTCACATCCAAGACATTTTTAGTTAGGTCAAATAACGTTTCTACTACGCTCCATATTTACTTAGGGGAATTTCGATTTAACCGTTTTGCAGACTAACTCATATTATTAGCACTTCAAAGAGCTAGTATACAGAGAGCGCAATGACAATCGGTATTTTGAGCTCAGGTATGAGCAAGCTCGACCTTTTCACTGAGTTCGACGTGACGTTGGACCCAATGGGGGTTCTCAAATGTGACGATCGTAATTGTCCAATTTGGAATTTATGAATGGTCTTGATTTTCAAAAAATAAAGCCTGTCTCCGAGTCGACCGGAAACAGGCTTCGTGAATTATTTAAATTGATAAACACTACTTCTCTTAGGCATTATAAATTGAAATTTAACGGTTTTGGCTTATCGCCCCTTCTCCAAGGCCATTCGCTTAAATTTCTCTCGAGCATTCTCTGGGGGAATAGCTAAAACTTCTCGACGTAACATAGTCAAAGCACCACTCGGACAGGCTGCAGAACACACACCACAACCGATACAGACCTCATTCTTCAAAACAGGGATCTCAATCCCATTTCCTTGATCCGTCATAGCGATAGCCTGGATATGACACTTGTCGGCGCAAACTCCACAACCGATACAGTTTTCCAGTTCAAAGGACGGAATGAAATTGCTGGGGTGGGTGGCATAGATCTGTTGTTCATTGATCCCCCGGAGAACATTACAGCAACAACCACAGCAATTGCAAATGTAGGTTGGTTTGTTCATCACATTATCACACATGTGTACTAAACCCAGCTCTTGTGTCTCAGCGAGCACCTTCAGAAGCTCATCGACAGTTGCCGGTTTGCCTAAACCTTTACGAACTATCCATTCAGCGGCTCCACCAAGAGACATGCAGACTTCCATAGGTGCATCACAAGCCTTACCAACATGTGATCTTTCATGTCGACAAGCACACATGGTTATGGCGCCTCCACCAGATTGACGAATGATTTCCGTCGCCTTCTCATAATCCAAGACTTCAGTTTCTACTGCTAAAGGCATAACATTCTCATAAATCAAGGTTCGCATGATCTTCGTATCCAGACCAGCTATTTCTTTCATGACTCCAGGACTGTGAAAGTAGGTGTCGAATAGTTCTGCCAACTCTTTCATGTTAACTTGGTCTCTTGTTCTCATAAACGTATATTCAAAGAATCCGACTAAAACGGGTGCTAACATATAATAAAAAGAATCTTTGCGAGGGATATCAAGGACCAAACCCTTGTCAGACATTCCGTCTAAGATAATCTTTAATTCGCTTTCCTCGATGCCTGTGGCGGATGCTATTTTATCTAAGGACATCGGAATTAAGGAAAATTTACTACCTACTAACGCTTCACTTTCCGTGTAGAGACGATGAAGAATTGCCATGAGATCTTCATTGATCGGTGCACCTTCTGGAGCCTTACTTAGACGTTCCGCAAGGGCATGGAATATCTCTTCCTTAGCATTAATTACATGACCCAAACTCTTTACCCGTTGCCAAAACTTTATAAAAGTCTATTAAAGTTCTGTTTGCTTCCCTATTCATCGTGTCCGATTTTGCCCGAAGGCTACTTTCGTTTGATATAACACTCCAAGGGCTTAAATTCCGATGCAACG
>Ga0209347_1001229_pt1 | contig 44751 bp, 49 predicted proteins | sample AutmiccommuBRH23_FD_187382 | JGI IMG/M metagenome (GOLD analysis project Ga0209347, IMG submission 187382) | Deep subsurface microbial communities from Mt. Terri, Switzerland - Autotrophic microbial communities BRH/23 (SPAdes) (version 2) | ecosystem: Environmental > Aquatic > Deep subsurface >... | reverse complement strand
ACAAGGGCGAACTTCTTGGCGCCAGCGGCGCGCCGCCCTCGTTGTTGAGCGCTTTATAGGTCCCACCCATCCAACGAGTCAACAACCATTTTCACGAAACTGACATTTTTTGCATCGCCATAGAGGCGGGCCCGGTTTTGGCCGCAGGACACGCGGCAAACACGGTCCGACATGCCGATCGCTTCCTCAATGTCCGACGACATCATCACCAGCGCCACGCCCTGCCCCGCGAATTCCAGCATCGGACGATAGATTGCCGCCTTGGCGCCTGAATCATTGCCACGCATCGGCTCGTCCAAGTTATTCAGCTTGGGTTTGCCATGGTGACCCCATTGACCGGGATCCTGCACCATGGCGCCGGCAAGCTGCCTTCACAGGCAGCGCCGGGCGTGATCGGATCCTCGTCAAGGGCGATCACGGTGATCTCGCCCAGCTTGCCAGCGGCCTGAAGGGCATCATGGATCTTGGGCGGGTATTAGGAACAGAACCCGACCATGTAGATTATGTCGGGACTGTTGGACAGCACGTCATCGACATTGAAACCCGCCCGGGCAAAGTCGACATCGTCAATCCGCAAGATCGCTGTGGAGCCAGACCATGCGATCGAGAAACCAGAGCTTGGACAGCACCGTCGTTGCAATCCCGGCGACGGTGTAACCGGGATCGAGCACGGTCAGACCATATCCCGCAACAACAATGCCAATCAAGGATGCGGCGCTCAGCAGGCGCGCCATACGGATATGATGGCCCGGCAGCGTGAGGTGACCGCCCGAGAGCCACATCTGCTCGCCAAGGACACCGCGAGACATCCAGTTGTCGGTCGATCGCGGCGCCGGGAAAATTCGCGGATTAAGCCAGATCCAGAGAAGAACCAAGGCAATCGGGGCGAGCGCGACCCATCCGAACCAGACGCGGCTCCATATCGCCATCGCAAGAAGCGGCAGGGCGGTGAGCCTGCTCCAGCCGCTCCATGGATTGGCGTGACGCGCCCACGTCGATGCATTCATGCCCATTATGGTTTCAGCGACCTGCCCGAGCGAGAACTTTCCATGCATGTCTTTCCGACTCCCTCGTGTCTTTTGACATCGCTTGACCGCCGGTGCCGTATCACGGCCTCGCGCAGTCCGACAATATGGCCAAGGCAGCCTCGATGTCTTGCGCCGAAGTCATCCATGACGAGATGCTGAAGCGCAGCGCGGGGCGGCCCTGCCACCTGGTCTGCCCAAACCATAGCCTTCCGGTTTCCAGCGCGGAAGCATGGGCCGCGGAAGTTGCCGCATCGGTGTCCAGACGGAAAAGCACCTGGTTCAGGTCCACGTCGTTCAAAACCGTATAGCCAGCATCGGCCAATCCCCGGGCAAGCCGGTTGGCGAAGGCGCAATGCCGGTTCACCATGTCCTCGACACCGTCGCGTCCCAGGCTGCGCAATGCGGCCCAGATCGGGATGCCGCGCGCCCGGCGGGAAAACTCGATGCCGAGGTTCTTCTGGCTGTCGGCCGAAGCGGAGGCATAAACCGCGTCGCTGTTCATCGCCGCCGCGAGCGCATCGCGGTCCCGGCAGATCGCCATGGCGCCGTCATAGGGCGTGTTCAGCCATTTGTGGCCATCCGTGGTCCAGCTGTCCGCGCCCTCTATACCCTCGGTCAGATGACGCTTGATCGAGGACACGCGGGCCCAGAGCCCAAAGGCGCCGTCCACATGGACCCAGGCGCCGGCGGCCCGCGCGAGGGGGATGATTTCGGCGAAGCGATCAAGCGAGCCGGTGTTCACCTCGCCGGCCTGCAGACAGAGGATGGTGAGGTGGTCGAGCCCGGGAAGCCGCGCAGGATCGATCCGGCCCTGGTCATCGACCGGCGCCTCGATCAGGTGCCGGGTGCCAAAGCCCATCATCCGCAGCGCCTTTCTGATGGTGACATGCACGCTCTGCGGCACCACGACCCGCACCTGCGGCGCGCCGCTCAACCCCTGGGCATCGACATCCCAGCCATGGCGGGCCAGGAGGCTGCGGCGGGCCGCGGTCAGGCAGGACAGGCTGCCGGCCGAGGCGGAGGTGTTGAAGCTGACGGCGCTCTGGCGGGGCAGGTCGAGCAGCTCCAGCAGCCAGCGCGCGGCGGTCTTCTCGATAGCATCGGCAACGGGCGAGGTGTCAAAGGAGGCCGCGCATTGATCCCAGGCCGAGACCAACCGTTCGGCCGCGGCGGCGACCGGCAGAGTGGCGCCGATGACGAAGCCGAAATAGTGCGGGCCATTCGACGCCACGGCGCCAGGCGACCCCGCATCGTCCAGCAGTGCCAGCGTTTGCCCTGCTGCGCGCCCTGCATCAGGCATGGGCTCGTCGAATGCGCCGAGCCCGGCCAGGGCGGCCGCGTCCGGAAAGACGCGCTGTCCCGCCACGCCGGCAAGATAGGCGCGGGCGCGGCGATCTGCGTCCGCGATCAGGTCAAGATCGGTCATGGCGGGTTGTTTCCTTGAAAGGGCGTGCACGCGCCGGTGCTTTGACCGGCACGGCAAGGGTTGATTTGCCGGTGCGCGTCATGCCGCTGCGTCCATCGGCGTCAGCCGCCGCAGCGCTGCAATGGCTTCCCGTGTCATCGTGCGGACGATCTCGGCCGCCGGCATGACCGCATCGATGTTCCCCGCACTCTGCCCAGCCGTCAGGCAGGTCTGCTCGATATCGCCACGGAAGCCCCGTGTCGGCAGGATGGCGCTGTAGCGCGGGACCGGGATCGTCGCGCCGTTCAGGTCGGTCGTGCCGGCGGCACGGCCCTCGGCATCGGCAATCGCCTCCGCCTCGCGCCCGATCGCCTCCCGGGCGCCCTGGTTCAGGATGGCGCGCATCGGCTGATCCGGCCATTCGGGGCCATAGATCGAGAGGATGGCGGTCTCGCCGACATCGGCCGCGACGACCGCGGCCTTGTAATCATCATGGGCCGCTGATTCGGCCGCGGCCAGGAATCGGCTGCCGCACCAGACCGCATCAGCGCCCAGAACAAGGGCCGCGGCCATGGTCGCGCCGTCGACGATACCACCCGCCGCCAGCAGCGGCAGATCGGGATACCGCCGCCGAATCCGCGGAAACAGCGTCATGGTCGAAGCTTCGGCGCGATTGTGCCCCCCTGCCTCGGCGCCTTGCACGATCAGGGCATCGGCGCCGAGTTTCGCCGCTGTATCGGCCTCGACGACCGTTCCAACCTGCATCCAGACGGCGATGCCGGCGGCCTGCAGGCGCGCCATCTGCGCCGGTGCGGGGAAGGTCCAGAAGAAGATCGCCAGCGACACCTGCTCCTCGGTCAGCACCTCAAGGTGACCATCGGTCAGGAAGTCGCCGATAAGGTCGACGCCGAAAGGCCGGTCGGTCAAGGTCCTGATCCGCTGAATATTCGCACGCAGCACATCTGGCGGATCGATGTCGCAGCCGATGGTGCCCAGACCACCGGCATTGCAGACAGCGGCGGCAAGTTCAGGCCGGGCGACCATGGCCATGCCGGCATTGACGATGGGGGTCGTGAGCCCGAAGGCGCGGGTGATGGGAGTTGAGAGCATTTGGATTTCCTCAGTCTTGTGGCAGGTGCAGCGCCGATCCGGCGCCGGCGCGGGCGGACGGCGCCAGATCCGCGGATGCGCGACACGGCGCGGCGGATCTGGCAGGTCCCGTTTTCGGCATTTCGGTTCCGGCGACCCCGCCGCCGGATTGATCGCGTAAGTGAACGGCAGCTTGCAGGGCGGGGAGAACCCGGTCCAACAGGCAGGACATCTCGTGGCAGGGGCCGGGCATAGCGCCAGCGCCACAACCCGCCGAAAAGCAATCGGTCAGGGGGGATCCCTTTGTCGTACACATGGCAGGTCTCCTTTTCGTCAGCGGGAACAGGGCGAGCCTTTCGGGGTCCGCCCTGCAGGCAGGTCAGGCGGCATGCGCCTGGCTCTTGCCCAGTTGCGAGCGCAGCAGCGGTTCGTTGATGGTGAGCCAGGTCTCTGCGATCCTGCCCGCTTCCATCCGGTAGAGCGCGACGCCATCGAACACCACGCGCGCGCCATCGGGGGCGATCCCGTCGAATTCACCGGAATGGGTGGCCCAGATCTCCCAATGCGCCGAAACGAACTCCTCGGTCGCAATGGTCCTCAGCGTCTCGAAACTCATGTCGCTGAAGGACTGGCGGAAGATTCGGAAGAAGGCCTTGTAGCTTTCCCGGTCGTTGAATTCGCCGTTTGGAAAACCGGGAAACCCGTGGCAGACGATATGGGGCACGACGGTTTCGTCGATGACCTCCACATCGTCGATATTCGCCGAATGGGTGCCGGCGAGGAACTTCGCCACGGTGGCCTTGTTGGTTTCGATGATCGGATTGGTCATGGGAATCTCCTTTTCCTTGGTTTGAACTCAGTTGAGTGCGGCTTCGAGGTGCGCTGCCGCTTGCGTTGGGATGTCGCCGGTCGCGCCTTGACCGTAGGCGGCGCGGATAGTGCCGGTCAGCCGGTCCAACCCGTGCGCCACCGGCAGGTGCCCCGACAGGACATGGGCAGGATCAAGCCGTTCGAGCCCGTCGAGCGTCTCCGCCAGTGCCGAGCGATCCATCTGCGCCAGCCATGGCGCATCGATCGAAGACCATCCGACAAGCCCGTCGCGCAATGCCTCATGCGAGATATCGTCGATGCTGCCCGCCATGTCTGGCAGCAAGGCGCCAAAGGCGTCGGCGGCGAAGTACACCCGGTCGGTGACGTCGAAGAAGCCCATCGTCTCGGGTGCGTCATAGTAGGGCGGCCGGATCTGGTGCAGGCAGCGGCCGCCGATCTCCACAACCTCATCCGGCTCGAGCAGGCGGAGGCGGTCCGGGTCCCCCTTACCCATCATCCCCATCTTGCCCGCACCAAGAAAATTGGTGATCACCCGTGCCTTCGGCGCGGCGGCAAGGATAAGGTCAAGGTTGCCGATGTGGTCGGCGTCGGTGTGGCTAAGCCAGATCCAGCGCAGATCTTCCAGGTCGATCTCGGCGGCAAGTCGCGCCAAGACGTCGTCGGACAGCGCCGCAAGGCCGGTATCGACCAGCATTGGCTCTTCCCCTTTGAGCAGGAACGAATTGACAGGCAGGACGCCCATCCCGGGCACCGGCAACCAGGACGGCAATACGCTCCACTCACCGGTGATGTTCTTGCTGGGAAGCTGGATCGGCAGGTCTGTTGTGGTCATGTCTTTCTCCTTTTGAATAAACACACATGTTCACTGGAAATGGCGTTTACCGACTGAGAATTCGCTTGTCAAGATTTAAAAGATCAGTACTGTTCACTCAATGACCGACCAGAAACGCCCGTACCGGATGCGACACCGGGCATCCTCGAAAGAGGAGACCCGGCAAAAGATCGTCGAGGCGACCATGCATCTGCATGAGGAGCTCGGCCCCCGAAACACGAACATCAGCGCGATCGCCGAGCGTGCGGGGGTGCAGCGGCTGACTGTCTATCGCCATTTCCCCGACGAGACGGCGGTGTTCCAGGCCTGCACCGCACACTGGCTGGAACTGAACCCGCCGCCGGATCCTGCCGCCTGGGCGGGGATTGCCGATCCGCTGGTCCGGTTCCGGACGGCAATCGACGAATTTTATGCCTATTTCGCGCGAACCCACCGGATGTGGTCGGTTTCGTTTCGCGACGTGGGCGAAGTTGCAGCCCTTCAGCAGCCGATGGCACAGGTTGCGGCGTTCCTCGGCGGCGTGGCGAACGATCTTGCCGCCGGCTTCGGTGCGCCCGCGGACAACGATCTTGTCACCCCGACGATCCGTCATGCGCTGCATTTCCTGACCTGGTCCGAGTTGGAGGATCAGGGGCTGGACAACAACAGAAAGGTGGACCTCGTGTCCCGCTGGCTCAGTTGTGTGGCGCGGCGCGATGGCGGGACGTCCTGACCGGGCGGTCATTGTCCCGGCCCTTCTGTCGGCCCGATGGCGACGGTCCGGGTTTCCGCCAGCCGCGCCCGTCCACCGGCCATCGGCCCGCGCATGCAGTCATTCCCGATATCGAGATCAACGATGATGAAGCTGGGCGACGCCCGGACCGGGAACTGCCCCTGCTCGATGCGGTGTCGGCGCTTTGCGATCCCAATATGATCGTGCGCAAGACAGGCCGGCAGCCCGTCGCACAGCCAGGACTTATTGCCGACGCGGCGTTACTCGGCTGGTTGGGCGGCGGCGGGCTGCGGCTGCAGGGTGACTGCGGCGCCCACGACGGCACCGATTTCAGCTGGTCGGCCTATTGCGGCGGGCTCGATCCGGTCCGCGGGCCGCCCGTGGTCGATCTGGTATTCGACCGCGCAGACCTGATGCTTCAGGCATCGATCGGAGGGGCCGGCGTTGCGCTCGGGCGGTGGCTCTTGTTCGAGCATGACGTCGAAATGGGTTTGCTGGAACCCGTTGGCCCTCCAATCCGAATGGTCTCGAAATACTGGCTGGTGACCACGGCGGAGTTTTCTGCGACTGCCACTTATGCCCGGTTGATGCATTGGCTGCGGAACGAAGTGGCCAGTTCCGTGACATTGCGGCACAGAGCATCAGCAGCAATCAACTGCTCATGATTTTCAGGCGAGGCCGATCTGAAACTGCTCTCAAGATCATGACGTTGCTTCTTGCGTCCGCATACAAGGGGACCGGACGCGAAGTGAGTCGCAGTCCCCAAGCCCCTGCATCACGACCCCCAAACAACCGGTGCGCCGAAATCATCGGGGCTTAATCTTACAAGCCCATGGCCTTCAGCTCCCGCAGCGGCGGGATCGTCGCCAACATGTGCGGATCCAGGCGGTCCCAGATGATCCCGCAGGTTGGCTTGTGCGGATTATCGACGCTGATCGTCCGCGTCGGCGTGAAGATGACGTCGGCGACCGTATCGTAAACATCAGGCGTCAGCGTCTCGTCGAGAACCTGGCAATCATGAACAACGGCCGCGGACGGCGTTGCTGTCGTGATCCGTCCGAGTTGGTAGAGCATGCCCCATTCGGCATCGAAGAAGCCATGCCCCTTGCCGAAGCGGACGCCCTCGTGGTTGATCGCCCCGGTGCCCGTGACCATGAAGTCGATGGGTGGCATCTGCTGGATCTCCCTGAGGCTGACCGGCTTTGCAATCCTCTCCATGCCATCCAGCGTCGAGGCGTAGAGATAGAGTTCCGGCGCTATGACTTTCGGATCAAGAATCCAGAATCCGCGCTTGATCGAATAGGTCGTCATCAGGATCGTTTTGCCGTCGATCAGCGCCTGCAGGCGCAGGCGGTCAAGACAATTGTCGGGCGTGATAAAGATGAAGCTGGAATCCCGATAGAAGCTGTGATCGGTCAAGCGCGCGACGGCTGCCTCCCCGCCCTCGAAATCCGCGATGAACTCGCCAAAATCATAGTGAAAGCGGCTGTCGGGAACGGCCACCTTGCGCAATTCGCTCCAGACACGCTCCCGCACGGATGCCTTGTGATCGACAATGTCCATGATGATTGAACTCCCTTATTGAGCAGCGTGCATGCCGCGGCGGGCAAGCACCGGTCGTTCGATCAGAACGACGCATTGATAGAAAACAACGGACATAAGGACGGACACGACTGCGACGGCCCAGATCATTCCGTAATCGAGATAGCCGCGCGACTGATTGAGCAAATTGCCGAGGCCGGTTCCGGTCGCCAGCCATTCGGCGATCATCACTCCGAGAAGAGCGCGCGGCACTGCGAGCCTGGTCGCGGCGAAGAGGTAAGGCAGCGAAGCCGGAACCGAGACCAGCCGCAACTGGGTGAACAGACTGGCGCCATAGGCGCGCGGCACGTCAAGAGCGGCTCTGGGCACCATCGACAGCCCTTGCGCCATCGTGACGAAGGCCGGAAAAAAGGTCACCGAGATCGTGATCCAGAGGATGACCGACGGCCCTCGCCCGAGCATCAGCACCAGAAGCGGGGTGAGCGCCACCAGCGGCATGGTCTGCGTGACCAGTGCCACCGGCATGAAACCGCGAATGATGCCGGGGCGCAGCACCGACATCAGCGCAAGACCGAAGGCGAAGGCGATACCCAGCGCCATGCCGACAATGGTCAGCGGCAGTGTCTGGCCCAGCGCTGCAAGGAGCTTCATCTGGGAGACGCCCGAATTGGGCAAAAGAAACAGATACTCGAACAGGCCAACCGGAGTCTTGGCGATCATCGCCGGCGTTCCCATGGCTATGAGAAGTAGCCACCACAGGGCGATGGGGATGAGGATCGAGCCCGTGGACAGGAGAAGACGCAGCCAGAGCGGCCAGGACGTCGCCTCGCCGCCGGGGGCGGTGGCCGGAACGGTCACCGCCTTGGTCGCTCCGGTAAAACGCACCGCGATCAACGAGAACAAGGCATAGGCAAGCCCGGCGATCAGGGTCGCGGCCAACCCGATGCCCCAGAGCCTGTCCGGCTCGGCGCGGCCAAGCGATCCGAGAAGATAGACCCCCAGCCCGAACCGTCCGCCGCCGCCGAATTCGGCAAGGATCGAGCCGAGAACTGCATTGGGTGCGGCAATCCGCAGGCCGGACAAGATAGCTGGCAGCGCCGAGCGCATCTGCGCCAGAGCGAGAATCGACCAGCGGCCCCCGCCATAGGCCCGGATGACATCGATCATCCGCGCATCGGTCTGCGATATGCCGGTCACTGTCGACGACATGGTGACGAAGTAACAGCCGATGGCCGCCAGGATGATCCGTGGCGTCGCGCCGGAAAATGTAAGAACGAGAAGCGGTGAGATGGCAATGGCGGGCAGTGCGAAGAGGGCGATATTGACGCCCCGCCCGAGCCTTGCCGCCATCGGAAACAATGCAAAGAGCACGCCGGCGGCGACGGCAAGCGAATTGCCGATCAGAAAGCCGGCCCCTGCTCCTTCCAACGTTGCCAAAATGTGGGGCGGATAGTCGGCCCGGTCGATCCACAGCCGCATCAGAATGCTGGACGGCGCCGGCAGGGCGCCGCTGGCGATCACTTGCAACCGGCCGCAAATTTCCCAAAGCACCAGCAGGACGAGCCAGTTGCGCAGGGTCGAAAAGCGAGCCGCAATCGCCTCAATGGCCATCGAGCGCTCCCGCGATTTCGTCCTCAAGCCGGTGAAATTCAGCACTCGTGAAAATGTCCGGCCTGCGAGGCCGCATCAATGGAATGTCGACGATACGGGTGATCCGCCCCGGCTTGCTCTGCATGACAGCGACACGGTCGGCCAGAAACACAGCTTCATCGATGCCATGGGTCACGAGCAGCGTCGTGGCGCGGCTGGATATCCAGATGCGCTGCAACTCGACATTCATCTGGCGGCGCAGGATCTGATCGAGCGCGCCGAATGGCTCGTCAAGAAACAGCACCTGCGGATTTGTCACCAGCGAACGGGCGATGGCGACGCGTTGGCGCATGCCTCCGGAAAGCTCTCCAGGCAAAGCCTTCTCGAAACCCGAGAGGCCGACAAGTTCGATAAGGCTCGCAATCTTGCCGGCATTGTCACGGCGCGACTTTCTCAGCACGTCCAGCGGCAGGGCAATATTGTCCTCGACGTTGCGCCAGGGCATCAGAGCCGCATCCTGAAAGGCGACGCCGGTCATGCCGGCCCTTGCCGCTTCCATGGGAGTTATCCCAGCAATCGAGACCGCGCCGGAATCGGCGTGGTCGAGCCCGAGCGCCAGCCGCAGCATGGTGGATTTGCCGCAGCCGGAGGGGCCGATCAACGCCGTGAACGAACCGGCCGGGCAATCGAGCGAAACCTGATCAAGCGCCTGCACAGTAGCGCCGCGCCCCTTGAAGGAGCGCGACACATTTTCAAGCCGGATGCCGGATTGACCGGTCATCAGATTTCTTCGAGCACGGTGGTGTCGAAATGCTCGCGCTTGGCGGCTATGCCGACCGCAGCCAGCGCTTCGATATTGGCCGCGATCGAGTCCTCGCTCATCGAGAATATCCCGCCATCGGTTTCCATCAGCGGCTTCTGCGCCCTGTTGAAATAGACTTCGTTGTCGATGGAGCGGCCGGTGCCCTTGAACCAGCTGTCAGCGAGCAGAGCCGGATAGGCGGCCGGATCCTTGAAATTCTCGTCCCAGCCCTTGCGGCTCGCCCTGAGGAAGGCGACGATTTCCTTGCGTTTGGTCTTCAACGCCTCTTCGGTGACGACCACTGTGTCATTGAAGATGGTGAAGCCGAAATCGTAGAGCAGGAAGGACACGGCGTCGGCGCCGGACTGCTTGATCGTGAAGGGCACATTGGTGGTGAAGTCCAGCGAGGCGTCGATCTCGCCTTTGATCAGCGGCGTCGGGTCATAAGCGTAGGGCACGATGTTGACCTGCGCGCGATCGACACCCGAGATTTTCAGCATCGCCTCGACCGAGATGACGTTGACCGGCGGTACGGCCAGTGTCTTGCCGATCAGGTCTTTCGGTTCCTTGATCGGGTTTTTGGCGAGCGACACGATGCCAATCGGATTCTTCTGGTACTGCGCGCCGATGATCTTGAACGGCGCATTCTGCTCGACGATCGCCTTGATCGTGGTGTCGGGGGTCGTCAGCGTCAGGTCCGCCTTGCCCGCGATGATGGTGCTTTCCGGGATCACATCCGGGCCGCCTGAGAAGTAGCTCAGTTCCAGCCCCTCTTCCTTGTAGAAGCCTTTGTCGGCGGCAAGGAAGTAACCCATGAACTCGGCATCGTTGATCCAGGATGCCTGGAAGTTGAAGGGCGATGCGGCATGGGCAAACCGGCTCATCGCCGGATAGGCGGCCGTTGCCCCCATAAGCCCGAGGAAGTGGCGTCTATCTATGGTGAGGTTCATTGGTTCGTTCCCTTTTTTGTGGTGTTGGCATTGGTTCATGCGACGCCGCGCATACGGGCAAGCTCCCGCAAGGGCGGCATTTCCTGAATTTCCTGCATCGTCAGACGATCCCATTTCATGCCGCGCGGGCGGCGCTCCTGGCGCTCGACCCGGATAAGCCGGCTTGGTGTGGCGATGAAATCGACGGGAATGTCCGTGGCGCTCATCTGCAGGTGATCCTCGACGACCTGCACATCGTGAACGATCGCAGCGACGGGCGTCGTATCCACCGCAAGACCGAGGTCGGTAAACATGCCCCATTCCAGATCAAAGAATCCGTGACCCTTGCCGAAACGAACACCGTCGGCAGACACAGCAGAAGCCCCCGTGGCCATCAGGTCGAAACCGCCGAGACCGGCTATCTCCTCAAGCGTCACCGGCCGGGCAAAATGCTCGACCCCGTCAAGCCAGGCGGCGTAGTGCTCCACCCCCTCCGGCACGGCATCCGGCGCGATATAGAGAAAACCGCGCTGGATATTATAGGTGGCCGTCACCAGCGGCACCCGGGCAGCGATCAGCCGGCGTCGAAGCTCCGTCATCGAATTGTCAGGCGTCACGAAGGCGAGTTGACAGTTTTGATAGGCGGGAAGCGCGCAGATACGGTCTGTCGCCGCTTCCACGCCTTCGAAATCCGGTATGAAGTCGGCAAACTGCATGTGGAAGCGCGTGTCGGGCCGCGCGACTTGTTTCAGCCGGTCCCAGATGCGTTGTCGTGTCAGGCGAGAGTTTGACATCGGACAGTCCGTGTTTCACAGTTTCATAAGAATGAAACATGTGTTTCACTATTGCAAGAGGCGTGCTAGTCTTTTTTATGGAAGCCGGACGGGAATCGAAGGACACATGGCATCACGACTGGTTTTGCGCATACAGGAACGTTACGAGAAGCTCACGTCGGGCGAGCAGAAGCTTGCCCAGCTGATCCTCGACCGTCAGGACGATATCCTCACCCATTCGGCGACTGCGATCGCAGACATGGCCGGCGTCTCCAAGGCGACCGCGGCGCGTTTCTTCCAGCATCTCGGCTATGCGGACTTCAACGAGGTGAAACTGCAGGCGCGTGAGGAGCGCAACAGAACCGAGCCCTACGAATATTCGGTGACCAATTCGGAGCAGATCGCCATGGGCCGGACCATCGGCGCCCATCTCGAGCTCGAACTCAAGAACCTCACCAAGACATTCGAGGAACTGCGCTCCGACAAGGTTCGCGATGCGGCGGAACTCATCGCCGCCGCACCCCGCGTCTGGGTTCTGGGCTTCGGTCCAGAGGAAGGCTTTGCCCGCTATGCGCGCCTGCTTTTCTCGCGGCTTCGGCACAGCGTGATGATCCTTGGCATCAACCAGGGCTCTTGGGCCGAAGACCTCGCCATGACCGGACCCAAGGATGTTCTTCTGCTTATATCGCTGCCGCCGCACCAGACGCTGCTGAAGCCGATCATCAACTACGCGACCACCAGCCGTCTCAACGTCATCACCATTACCGACCGCACATCCATGCTGGAGGCGCAGCGCTATTCACGAATCGTGCTGCCGTGCCACGTATCGAGCTTCGCGCTCGGCCCGTCTCACACGGCCGTCAGCAGCGCCATTCGGCTGCTCGCCGTCACATACGCCGCCCAGGCTGGGAAGACCGCTCAACAGCGCGCCGAAATCGTCGCGAGCATTCACGAGGAACTGGGCGACATAGACTGATAAATCCATCTCGCCTCCGCCTGAATCGATATGCCAATCTACAGTCGATCAGAGTATGTTGAGGCCAAAGGGTCAACGGGAGGCAGGACACCGATATTCTTGCCTTGACGGACGGCTTGGGAACTCTGGTGCGCTTTGTTCCACAGCCCGGCAATTGTTACGATTCGGTGGGTTTGGCTCGCCTGATTGCCAGCATGGAATATGACGGCTTGAGCGCCGACAAGGCCTTTGACAGCAATCACACCCTTGCTGATCTCTGCCAACGCGGGCGAAAATTGTCATCACGAATACTCGGGAGCAGAAACCTTCGCGTATTGGCTCAAGCGGATCAGGACGCCGCCTACGAGGCTGAGTCCCGCGGCGATGGCGAACACCGGCAGGTAGGTTACATTGCTTGCAACCAGTGCGAATATGGCCGAGGAGATCAGCCATGACAAAACCCGTGCGACGTCCAAAAGCGACGTGGACAGGCCGATGCGGCCTTTGATCATGTCCTGCATGTAGCCGATGGTGAGGCTCATCAGCGCCGCTGTGGCGATAGCGTTGAGAAGCTGCAGAACCAGAATGTCGGTGATGGAACGGGCCAACATGAAAAGCGCCATATAGGCCGCGTAGAGGACGGCATTGATGGTGATGATCGTCTCCTTCGGCATCCGCATCGCCAGATAACCCCAAGCGATCATCAACGGCACTTCCGGCAGCGCCGCCATGCCTGCAACCAACCCGACATCGGCCAGTGATCCGTCGAAATCGCGTATGATGACGAGTGGCAAGGCGGTGATGTGCAGCGCCATCGAGATATTGATCAGCATCACTCCGACAAATCCGAACTTGTGGCTCGTCGAAATGTCCACGCGCGGCAGTTCCCGCAGTCGCGCGCGCGCGTCCGAAGCGGGCGGGGGACCGATTCTTGCGCTCCGCTCGCGCAAGAGCAGAGCGAGCAATAGCGTGCTGACAAGACAAGCAAGCGCTGCAAGGGCGAAGACGGCGAACAAATCGGTGACGCTGGCCAGCCACCCCGCGAGTGGCGGCACGATTACCCAGGCGGCGGCGAAGAACGACCGAAGGACCGAAACCAAAAACTCGGCCCGTTCCGGCCAGGTCCGGTCGTAGTAGTCCCGAGCATAAGAAAAACTCTGCGAGAAAAACGCGTTTCCGAAGGGGATAAGCAGACAGAACGCCAGGATGTAGCAGAGCGCCGTGGGAACGGCGTAGACGGCACCAAAACCGATAGCCCCGACAGCCGCGCAAAACAGCACCAGGATTCGCCGGTCCGGAATTCGATCGGAAATCCACCCGAGCAGGACCGACACGGCCGCGGCCCCGAGTGCGCTGAAGGTCATAACCACGGCATAAGCGGAATTCGAGAGCCCCACTGCGTCGATGGCGACAACAGCGCGATAAGGCGCTGTTGCGGCGAGCGCAACGCCGGCGAGGATCATGTTCAGACAAAGGATCGCGGTGACGTAGTTTCGTCTGTTTGGCATGGTGCCCTGCCGCCTAGGCGAGTTGCCGTTGTCTGGACCGGAATCTTACCGCCTCTTCCAAGATGTCCACGGCATTGTTCGCGCCGGACCCGCTGGCTCTGAGTTCTCTCGCGAACTGGCGGCACCGTTCGCGGAGCGCACCATCGTTTAACAATTCGGAAACTGCGGCGGCGATCTCGCGCGCTTCGGCGTCTTTCGGCAGGACCAGACCCAAACCGAGCTTCTCGACTCTCTCCGACACATACATCTGGTCGCGGCCGTGCGGCATGCAGAGCATCGGCACGCCGAACCAAAGCGCCTTGGCGACCGAACTGTGTCCGCCGTGAAGGATCGCGGCTGCGATACGGGGGAACAGTATGGCATGGGGCAAATACTGGAATACGCCGACATTGGCGTGCCCGGGGACCATGGAGGGGTCGATAGCGGGGCCGGTCGTGACCCATCCCTGCAGTTCCAGCCCGGACAACGCGGCGATAACCTGACCGAGCGATTGCTCTTGCTCCATGAAAGTTGTGCTGAAGCTCGCCAACACTTCGGGCCGGCCGTCGGCTGGCGGGTTTGGAATCCGAATATTAGCACCGGCGCCGTCCGGCTCGAAGATCGGTCCGACATAGTGCAGTTTTTCCGGCAGATGCCCCGATCCCAATCCATCCAGTTCTCGCGCGGTGACGGCCAGGATTCGATCGCCTCGCGTCCACAGATCCTGGCTCTCGGCAAGCGGCGCCAAGCCGCAGCGCGCCCGCGCCGTGTTGATATGAGGCAGATATCCGCGGGTATCCCAGATCGGAAATATGCATCCGGGGAGCGTGTGGACCAGGATTGCGAACGGAAGGCCAGAGCGCTCGGCGGCTGCCATGGCGGATACCATGCAAAAATCGATTACCAGAAAATCGGGTTTTTCCCGGGCACAAACCGCGTGCACGTCCGCAGCCATGCCATCGCCAAAGAACACATCGGAATAGGCCCTTTGGGAGTCGGTTAGGGATTGGCGGGCCGTGGGATCGAACGTTGCGCCGTGTTCGTATGCAATGAATTCGACTTCGGCCCGGGTTAGTCGCTTCCGCAGACGCGAGGGACCCAGGCAAGACACCCGGTGGCCGCGGCGCGCAAGCTCCGAGCCCAGGCCGAGGAAGGGGGGAATATTGCCACCGCAGTCCCACGTGACCAGCAGGATCTTCACGTCGCTGCATCCTCCTGTCCGTGCCGAGATAGAACTCGCGTAGAAATGGCCGTTGCTGCTGTTGCGGTGACGCTGGCGACAGCTGTGTCGCTGATTTGTTGCTCGGCAGGAAAATGTCCGTACACAGGGGATTTCAGGTCCCTGGCAATGGATTCCGCCCCGCGTTCTCCGATCATGACACAGGCGGCATTGGTGTTTCCGGATACGATGCTTGGCATGATCGAGGCGTCGGCGATCCAAAGATTGCTGGTCCCATTGACCTTCAGATTGTGGTCCACGACGGCCTGCTCATCCGCCCCCATTCGGCAGGTCCCGCAGGGGTGGAAGATCGTGCTGCCTCGTGCTGCAGCGTATTCGCGGAGGGCCACCAGGTCGGCGACGCCGGGACCGGGCTCGTGCTCACCGGTGGTCAGATATTTGAGAGGTTTCGCCTGCGCGATGTCGCGGGCCAGTTGGATTCCCCTGGCAATCGCCCACCCGTCGTCGGGGTGCGAGAAGTATTGGGGGTCGATGGCAGGCGGTACCGCAGCATTACGCGACACTATCTCGACTGTGCCGCGGCTTTTCGGACGGAGTTCGCATACCGACACGGTGAAGCCGGCGAAGGGATGGAATGGATCGCCCGGTCGGTCGACGCTGAAGGGCATGACGTGGAATTGAATGTCTGGCCGATCCAGGTCCGGCCGGCTGCGGGCGAACAGGCCGACAACCCCGGCGCCGATGGTGAGGGGACCGGAACGCCGCATCACGAAGTCGATACCGGCCTTCAACCGCCAGAGGTAGTTGCGGCTTACCAGATTCAGTGAAGCGCTGTTAAGGCATTTGAATACCACGCGCGCCTGATAGTGGTCTTGCAAGTGGCGGCCGACATCTTCCTTGATCAGGATCGGGGCGATGCCCAGGCGCGCCAGCACCTTGCGCGGGCCGATACCGGAACGCTGCAGGATGGCGGGAGTGCCGATAGCGCCGGCACAGAGAACCACGGCACGGCGTGCTTCAACCCGCATCGCGCGGCCGCCGAAACGGTACTCCACGTACCGCGCTTTGCCGTTCTGGAAGCCGATCCGATCGACGTCGGAACAGACCCGCAGTTCGATGTTCTTTTGCTCTGGGCTCGATGACAGGAAGCGCGACGCGGGCGTTCTCAGCCCACGCCGGATGGTCAGCTGGAAATAGCCGACCCCTTCCTGCGTTTCGCCGTTGAAATCGGGGTTGAACGGCACGCCAAGGTTTTGCGCAGCCTCGACGAATGCGTCGCATGCATCGTTCTTGATAGCCGGGTGTGACACGCCCAGGCTACCGCCGGTCCCGTGGTAGTGGTCTGCTCCCAGCGCATTGTCTTCCGAACGTTTGAAGTAGGGCAGAACTTGCGCCCAAGCCCAGCCGCGGTTCCCAGCGCGCTCCCACCCATCGTAGTCCTCATGTTGGCCGCGGATGTAGATTAGCCCGTTAACAGCGCTCGACCCGCCGAGTAACCGACCCCTGGGACAGGCGATGCGCCGGCCGCCCAGATTGTCCTGATGGGAGGTTTCAAAGCCCCAATTGATCTTGGGGTCCGACATGGTCCGGTAGTATCCAGCCGGCACATGCACGAAAGGGCTCCAAGAGCGCGGGCCGGCTTCCAGCAGGCAGACAGAGCCCACTCCGGCTTCGGCAAGTCTTGCCGCCAGCACACAGCCGGCCGACCCGGCGCCCACAATCACGATGTCGAAGCAGTCCTTCATGTCCAATAATCCTGCTGCCGTAGGCAAATCGCTGGACGAAACGCAGTACTTCCGCCGGACTTCGAGCTCCCTTGCGCGGAAGGTGTCACGCGTTAACTCGCCGTCGCTTTCAGGCGTACCGGGGCCCCAGCCTCGCCAAATATTGACGCTGATCGGTCAAACCGCGTGTCCACGGAGTTGTTCGCGTAGTACTGCGTGACACCCCATTTGAAGAGTTCGTGAAGTTCGACGATCTGCTGCAGCACCGACACCGTCTGTTTAACGCGCTGTTCGCTGACGACATCCACAGAACCAAAGATTTCCAGCGGGAAGAAACCATGCTCAAGTTGCCGATCGAGATTGGCATGCCAACGATATTTTTCCACGACGATGGATGGGATGTCGTAGTGGCGCTCCATGCCGAGGTAAATATCTTCCTCCTCATGCACCTCCGCGTCGAGCGCAGAGGACTCGTCGCGCATGAGCGCCGTGGCGTAGAGCAGCACATCTTTCCGGGCCCATCCTTTGTAGGCATGCATGCGGGCCACCGTTGTGGGTAGCGGTACTGACTCGACGATAGTCTTCTTGCCGTCGAACCAACTGCTCAGTGCATCGGTGAGAATCCGTCCGTGGTTGCATTCTTCCTCGTAGAATTCCATGAACGCCTGCTGAACCGGACCCTGCGGCGCACTTTCGACCGCACAGGCCAATTCGTCCGGCACCGAGCGCAGCAGATGCGCGATTTCCAGAAACAAGCCTTTCACCACCGAAATCGGCGCTTGGCCCGCAGCAATGCTGCGATCAAGGTCCAGGTTGGGCACGGTTTTCGGCGGCGACGTTCTCCACGTCAGCAGCAAGTTTTCGAGACGCCAGAACAGTTCGGCCCCCGAGAGCAGTCCGTCGGCCCGCAGCGTTGTCTCGCCATCCACCACCAGTTGATATTGGGTCAGGAATTCGATCAGTCTTTCGGATTCGGCGGCTCCGATCCCGGCGGAGCGGCAGGCCTGCCCAAAATCGGTGCGCCCGTCGCACTGGCTGGTCGCGTCGGCCACGTTGAATGGCGACTTGGTCTCGAACACGCGCTCGCGCCCTCGATAAGAGAAGGTCATCACCCCATCGCCGGGCGTGTATCGGCACGCATACTTGAAAAGCGGCCTGTTCATTGCACTACTCCCTATGCTGTGGTTTTGGAAAAGTCGGGTTTCGGCGCCTCGATGCGGACTGAAGCCTTGCCGGCATTGAGATCGTCGACGGCGGCGAAGACTTCGCCGAGCGCGTCAACAATTTGCTCCGCTTCGATGATCCTCGGCGGTTTCAGCCCAATGCACGGGCCGTAGGTGCGCACGAAAATGCCGCGTTCCATCAGGAGTTTCGCGAGCGCCTGGCAAAACGCAACGGGATCGGCAAAGGCAGGCCGCATTTCGATACACCGGATCAGGCCGACACCCCTTGTAGCAAGTAGACCCTTGCGCCGACCGATTTCGTCCTCGAGGATCCCCGCCATGGCCTCGCAAACAGACCGAAAGCGGCTTAATTCATCTGACCGGGAAATGAACTGGCAAGTAGCGTGGCAGGCCGCGACCGAAAGATTGTGTCCGCCGTTTGTGTAATCAGCGTCGCCGAAATCCAGGTTGTCGAATTGGGGCCGGCTCGCACAAGCCGCCAGCGGCAATCCGCCGGCGATGCCCTTGCCCAAGGCCATCATGTCCACCGGGATGTCCCAGTGGTTGGCAAGGGTGAAGTCAGGCACCCAGCCGAATGTCTGACACTCATCGAAGATGAGTGGAACTTTGAGCCGTTGACATGCTTCAGCGGCCCTCCGCAAAAGCGAAGCAAGCCCGCGGCCGCCGAACACTCCCGAGGAGACCATAATCGGATCAAGCACGACACATGCCAATGTGTCGGCATGAATGCCGATGAGTTCCGAGAGCGCTTGGCCATTTTCTGCATCCGCATACTCGAAGGGAACGCTGAGATCTGGCAGGGGAATCGGGGCAAAAACGATGTCTTCGCTTCCACCCATCAGAAGGTCCATTGGCCTCTCACCGAGCCCGCGCATGTGAATGCTAAGATTGTTCTGACCCAGGTAGATGCCCTTTATCGTCAGGATCTTGCCGCGCCCGCGCGCACGCCGGGCCTGTTTAACGGCGCATTCAACCGCGCTGGAGCCGTCGTTGATTCGCAGGTTCAGAACCTCAAGCTGCGGCGGCAAGAGCGAGGCGAGAGCATCGCGCGCGCCATCGTGGAGCGGTGATGCGAAGTCCTGATCCGAGAATGTCGAATTGTCCATCTCCCGCCCGACAGCAGCGGTCACAGCCGGATGTCTCTGCCCAAGCAGCGTGTTCATCGTTTGACTGGAAAGATCCGTGTAACGCCTGCCGCAACTGTCCCAGAAATGCACGCCCTCCCCCCGGACGAATTCCATGCTTCGCCGGGGAGATGTATTTTTGCTATGCCTTGCCATGCTGGGTCTAGGCCGCGTCGAGTTGGGTCATCGCCTCGTACGACCCGTCGACAAAGTCGCGGAGGACGGTGACCGGGTCTGAAGACTGTGTAAACAGCATGCTGTTTACAAGACAGCCTTGCGCGCCGAGATCGCAGGCCTGGACAAAGTGATCGACCGAGCCGACGCCTCCATCGAGGACAACCGGAACCCCAAGCTCACAAATTCGGCCGAACGCTTCCGGATCTGAAATGCCAGATCCCGCGCCGATCGGTGTGCCCATGACCCGGAGGACAGGGCATCCGAGGTCGATGAAGACCTTGGCGTCCTCAACGCTGCAGGCCATCAGCGGCATCAAGGCCAGGTGGCGGGCGTGTTTGCGCAGGTACGCAACTGCGCTGAGCAATTGGGCATTGTTGGCGGTCGCCAGATCCGAGTTCAGCACCTCGATCTTGATCACCGGCTCGGGCAGCAATTCATATGCCAAAAGCGTCTTTGCGATTGCCGCTTCAGCCGAGGTCTGGTGATTGATGTTCAGCATATGCACGAAGCCGCTGAGATCTCTCGCGCGCGCTAAGGTGTCGTAGGTCACACCGCCAAACCCTATAAGCAGATCATCGCGATCCCCACTCGCCGACAAATTGTGAGTGTTGACTGGGATCACGTTTGTTTCCGACACGTCAAGCATTGCCAATACTGTCGGAAGATCGACCGCGTGCATATAATTTCCGAAGCAATGCCAAATACGCGATAGTTTGTATCCGTTCATGTCAACAATTATGTTTCGATTAGCCATGACACCTCCCGTTGCCAAAGTCGACGTTGGATACTCATTACAAATGCAATTTCAATTACATTGTATCCACACTGAACCATGCTGCGTGAATTTGATGAGAGGCGCAATTGGATCTATTGCGCATGACGTGATGGAAACACCTACGTATTTGGTATTTCTACGATGTTGTAATCAGAACGGCCGTCGACTTACTTTATCTGAGTTTCTTTACTTGGAGGCAAATATGCAGCTTTCTAGGGAAATCGACGCCCTTCCACTTTCGGCGGTGTCACAGATCATTCAACTTGCAAACCAGGCAGGGTGGACGGATACACTGCATCTTGCCGGGGGCGAGCCTCGGTTCGATCCACCACCCAAAGTGCTAAATGCCGTCACGCGGGCGAACATCGAACAGTGGTCGAAATATTCCGGCTTTACTGGGAATGCCGACCTGCTTGATGCCATCGTCGCGAAACTCAAGCTGATCAATGGCATTGAGGCAACCCCCGAGAACATCATCGTAACGCCCGGCGGCTCGTCCGCGCTTTTCACTGCGATCCGGGCGGTGATCGATCACGGCTCCGAGGTGGTTTTGCAGGATCCTTGCTGGGAGCATTATCTGTCAATTGTACGACTGGCCGGCGGCACGCCGAAACGCTTTGCGATGAAGCGCTCCGGCGGACGGGAAGTTCCGGACCTGGAGTCGCTTGAGTCCGCATTAACGCCGAAGACAAAAGCGATCTTGCTCAATACGCCGCTTAACCCGAGCGGCAGCGTATTGCTGCGAGAAGACATTCTCGGGATCCTCGATGTCGCGGAGCGGCACGATATTTGGGTCATCGTCGACGAGGAATACGAAGCCTTCGTCTTCGGCGCGAACACTCATTTGTCGCCTGCTGCGCTGAGCGACCGGGTCATCACGCTACAATCCTTCTCGAAATCCTTCGCCCTGACTGGCATTCGGCTTGGTTATGCTGTCGCACCGGTTGCTGCGGTCGATGCCATGCGCCGCGTGTCACTTTATACACACATGTACCCGCCTAGCCCCTCGCAAGCGATTGCGGTTAGGGCGTTGTCGACCGATCTCGCCGGATATCTCGAAAAGGTCCGGCAGCACTACGAGGACAAAATGGAGCGGCTGTTTGCACATTTGAGCCAGATCGAGGGCGTCACATGCGAACGCCCCCAAGGAGGGGTCTATCTGTTCCCCGAACTGCCCAGGATGCATGGTCGCGCCGCATCGGATGTGCTTATCAATGACTACCATCTGCTTTGCGTGCCGGGCGAGGTTGCGGGGAGCCGTGGGAACAACAGGGTCCGCTTCTTCATCGGCGTCGAAGACGACGTGCTCGACGAAGCGGCGCGGCGGATCCGGTCCTACGCCGCGCGTTGTGCCCCAGTCCTCGCCGCGCCAGCGTTCGGGTGAGACGATGGACCGGGATCGACTGGTTCTGGGAACACTTTCGCTTGCGGCTCTCTCGGAAAGCGAGCGGCACAGGATCGTTGACCGCTTCCTGGAATGGGGCGGTGAATGGATCGATACGGCCGGTCTTTACGGCGACGGCGATCTGGAGCGGTTCATCGGCGAATGCCGCGCCAAACAAAACCTGAAAGTTTCCACGAAGCTCGGCCATTTCGAGTTCCAGCATTGCTACGTCCAGAGCGGCGAACTGATCAAGCAGGCTCAACTACAAAGGGCCCGGCTGGGCGGCTGGCCTGACCAGTTCCTTGTGCACGAGGCGGATTGGCCTGTTTGGTGGGGCAAGGACGTAAGGAGCCTCGAGCATCCCCACCACGTCATTCGAAATTCCGCGGTTTGGCAGCTCCTCCGCCTGATCGCCATGGAAGATGGTATACGCATTGGAATCAGCGGTAACGATGCCCGCGTTTTGAGAAGCCTTGCCGATGTGCTGCAGCCGGACGTGGTGCTCGTTGCCAAGCAATTCGACCTGCTCTGGCGGAACGCGCAGGATTTCGTAGACGACCCCGGCGCTATCGGCGAGCTTTGGCTCGGCGCGCCGTTCCATCAAGGCTGGCTATTCCGCCTTAAGGAACTTGCCGAAACACGTGCGGACCTCCGGGATTTTGCGTTACGGTTGCAGGCCTTCCTCCCCGGGGACACCAACGCCCGGGTCAGGTTCGCCATTGCCTGGCTGAAAGCCAATGCCGGATCAGCGCGGATCGTGGCGGGCGTGTCTTCATTCGAAGAATTGCAAGTGTTGCTGGAGGGCTGGGAAGCCCCGGACGTACCGATGCTGGAGGGCGTACTCGAAACCGGCTTCCGTGGCCCGCCGATGCCCGGCCCGCTGAAGATCAAAAATGAACACATCGCGTGCCCCCACCTTTGCGAGTGCGGCAAGTCTGCAGGGTGCACGGGACCTGCGCGAGGACGCTTGAACATTTCGGATCCCAACTTTTCTGATGGGTGCAGAAAATGATCACAGTCGGATCACTGTCTTCTGCGAAAATCGCGCTGGCAGATGCCATGCCGCCGCATGTCATCTCGATGATGGACTTCGATCGCGAGACGATCCTTAAAATTTTCGCCTATGCTGACCAGCTGCGTTTGGAGCAACCGGCACTGCGGCAGGTCCATCGCGGCCAGACGGTGGCCACCATGTTCTTTCAGCCGAGCACAAGGACCAGGCTGAATTTTGAGGGCGCGGCAAATGCCCTTGGCTGCTCTGTCATCGGGTTCAGCGATCCCAAGACGACCCGGGCCGGCGATTTTTATCAAGAGTCGCTCGAGGACGTGGTCAAATTCACTGGCGCGATTGCCGACCTCCTGGTGCTGCGGCATTTCCAGACCGGGGTTTCCAAGGTCGCGGCCGCGTGCAGTCCGGTTCCATTGCTGAACGCTGGAGATGGGTACAACGAGCATCCGACGCAGGCGCTCGGCGACCTATGGACGATGCACCGTCTCCTGAATGGGGTCGAGGGACGGCGGATCGGGCTTATCGGCAACCCCGAAATCCGATCCTTGCGGTCGATCTCCCTCGGTCTAGCGAGGCTCGGGGCTGCGGAGGTCGTGTTTCTACCCGCGCCGGATTCGTGCGTTCCCGAAGCCACAATCAATGAGCTATGCCAGCATGGTGTCGGCTACGACATTGTAGGCAACGTGCAAGAATTGTTGCTTCGCTGCGATGTCGTCGAAACGATCGGCGTTCGTCATCCCGACCATTCCAAACACACCGACACGCCGGTCGCAGCGACCACGGCGCCGGACTTCAAGCTCACGGCCGATTTGATCCGCCGGTTCGGCCCCCATGTCTGGATCCTGCATCCCGGTCCCCGCACGGACGAACTGGAGCAAGACATAGATGGCATGACGAACGCACAGTACTTCCAGCAAGCCCGAAACGGGCTCTTCGTCAGGATGGCGCTGATGTCAGCACTACTGGCAGCGCAAGGAAAGTAGATCTGCTGATGCTTCGCCATCGCAACCCGGGGTCAGGCCTTCCTAAGGGTACATCGGGCGCAACGGGGCGCCGGCCAGCGGCGAGCATGTCCAGCATCAGAATCTGCGACTGCAACGACCTTTATGCGGACGAAATCCTTGAATGCATAAACGGTGTCATGCGTCCACAGACGCCTGCCCAGGTGCATCGCTGCTTTGGCAAACAACCGCAATGCGGAGCCTGCTCGCGTAAACTTCGCGAGCTGATAAAGGCTTCTGAAAAATAAGAAGACAATTTCAGGCAATTGCCATGACGACCCGTCCGATGACGAAAAAACGATGCGCCGCACTTTTCCATCTTGTTCGGGCTCGGTGCCAATTGGATATCATGAATGCTGGTACCGACCGCGTGCGAGCCGCTGTTGGGCGCCGAGAAACTCTTCGAGGCTCCGGCCCGCGGTCTTAAGAGCGAGCGGGAAGAGAGACGTCGTCGTCAATCCAGGCAGCGTATTCAGTTCCAGGAAGATTGGCCCCTCTTCCGTTACAATGAAGTCCGTTCGTGAATAGCCAAACGCCCCGAGCGCCTTATGTGCTACGAGGGCGCTTCGCTTCAACTCTTCCAAACACTTGGCCGGCAGCTGTGCCGGGCAGATTTCGGATACACCTTGCCCAAGGTACTTTCCTGCGTAGTCAAATACGCGGCCAGCCACCGGCCTGATTTCGACGGGTGGCAGCGCTTCGGCACCGCCATCCCACTCCGCGACTCCGACGGTCACCTCTACCCCGGACAGAAACGGCTCCACGAGGTAAATCCCGGACGAAGCCAGCTCCGTCACGCGCGCAATGTCCTCGCTTCGATCTATGAACAGGAGCCCGCAGCTCGACCCATCCGCGGCAGGCTTGGCCACGAGGCGCTTGTAGCGCTTGAGCCAAGCGGCAACCCGTCCGTCGGATGCTTCATCGGGGTTGGCTACCTGCAATGACGGGGCGACGTGGAGCCCGCGTGCTTGCACGACGTCCTTTGCCTTCGGCTTCTCGAACGCGGTCCGGCTGGCTGCAGCCCCGGAGCCCGTGAATGGGACACGACGCTCCTCACAGCGGGCGGCGAACACGCCGTTCTCAGTATCGCCACCGTGCAGCGCCAGGACGAGGACGTGGTCACCGGCACTCGCTGCGTCCAACATAGAGCCTATGTCTCGGGCGAACGGCTGCCCGGCAGGACGGAAGGAGATCTCGAACGGCTGCTCATGAGCAAGCAGCTCGTCCCGAGCAACTTCCGTAAACGCATCCTCTGCGTCCCAGAACCATAGCCTTGCATGCCTCAAGACGCCGGCAAGAGCTTGTGCCGAGGCGACAGAGACGAGGCGCTCCCGGCTCGTCCCGCCGAATAGAAGTACGGGGCTCATGCTGCATTCCTATCTTGGCTGATCGGGCGAGGTGCCCCGCGGACGTCCAATGAATTACCAGAGAACTTACCCATCGGCGACGTGCCCGTCGTCAGAGAAATTCGGACAGCTGATTGGCTGATCTCGCCGAGGCTCCGGCGCATCTCGGTATCATTTTAAGCGGTGTCTCTGCGGTGCCGCAAGCGCCGTTGTTCCATGGTCTTTCGTTTATTCCGTTCGCGCTGAAGCAAAATGGTCTGATCTCGTTCGGAGCATACCTCCCGGATAAGCGATATGTACGAGGAGCGCAATGTTACGTTGACTCTCCCAATTTGATCGATTGGAGCGGTCTTGGTCAATAATATGGCATACAATTATTAGTTGCGTTTTATTGACAAAATATACCTATGGTATTAGAATAAACATCACCCCGGGAGCGCCGGCTACTGACCATGTGGAGGGCGAGACCGAACCTTGGTGGCGAGGACCGGGCTCTCCGACCGTTGGCCGACTCCTCGGGGTCGCGCGAGGCAAGAATAGGAGCACAGATCATGCGACTATACGCAAAAGCAAGGCCACAGCGGAGACGCGCGAATGCAGGAAAGCGCCCACACGGCGCATGCCTTATTTCCCTAGAGTAGAAATGGGAGGCATGAAAGTAATGGTGTACAGCCGGCGAGCGCTTTGTCTTACTGAAGCTCACCGCGAAGTTTCTCGCCATGACATGAAAAACTCAGGAACGAACTCAGGCGCACGAATCCTATTCTTTTCACAAGGTCTAGCCGCTGAATCCGCGCTTACCCGTATAGTCAAGGAAGCTGGGGGCCTCTTTTGGATTTGTTCCGACCCTGATTCCGTAGAGTTCATCGCACCCAGGATAGATGGCGCCTGTTGCCTCGTGGATCTGGATTTAAACGATAACAGCAATTTCGAACTGGCCGGCCGGATACGGCCGGCTGCATCCAGTATGCCGCTCGTCTTCATGGTCTCCCCAGCAAGCATCAATGAGACCAGGCGAGCCTTCCAACTGGGCGCGGATGATGTCATCGAACGCCCGTTCACGCTCAAAGCCGTCAAGTCTGTCCGCGAGATCGTCAATGTGTACTACAAGCAGGCGGAGAAGATGGCCAAAGAGCCGGGAGACTTCACCAATCTCTGCCGGCTGGGTGGCCTGACCGGACGGCAAAGTATCATTGCCGAATTGGTCGTGCGCGGGCGATCAACGAAAGAGATCGCCCAGGAGTTGGGCATCTCGCCACGAACCGTTGACGCCCACCGCGCCATGGTCATGCAAAAGGTCGGCGCACGGAATTCGGCCGACCTGGTGCGAATTGCGCTGGCAAATACCGGGTAAGCGGAAAGTCCTGCATCGCCGGCCGGAATTTCTAAGGTCGGCGGCGGTTTCTTGCCAAACATGCCGAGCGGATTGAGACACAAACAGGCTGTTGAAAGGACTCTGTTCCCGATTCATCGGCCAAGATGATCGGATCCGGTGAGATTTGGTATTGATGCATGCTGACGGCGATATCACGACGGGCGGACTATTCAGTTATGTCGATCTGGAAGATCGGGTCCGGCACAATTATCAGAACGTGTCTCGCGCCTTTGGCAGGTGCACGGATGCGCGAAGAGCGCTCAAGCGCGGCAAGGCGCGCGCGTGCGCTGGACACCACCATCCCGCTGAGGCGGCTCCAACCCGATTCCAATCTGCGCAGGTCCGAACGGATCTATGCACGCGTTGGCACGGCTCCGCATTCGTTGAATATGTATGGCCGAGCGACGAAACCAAAGCCCACCTCGCTGGACAAGTACACCCTGACCCAGCGGAAGCCAGACAATGATGGTCTGCACGTGATTGACAAGGGAATGGCAATCACCTGATCTGCTTCAAGGTTGACAACCGAGAGCTGCCCCGGACCTCCCGGTTGTTCCCCCTGCACCTGAAGGGAAATCACCACTCTCAGAGATCGCTTCGCAACACACTTCAGAATCAGGACATCCCGAAAGCTTTCTCCATCGAAAGTCGGTGGCTCTGGACCCAGATGCGCATCAAACAGCCCGACTGGGAGATCGGCGGCGATACCATTGTCAACGCTAAACAGCTGCGTGCGAATCAATTGGCCATTGACCAGGTCGAAAACCGACCTGCGCACGGCTGCGCTGCCATCAGTGGGGTTCGTTGTTCTTATGACGTTGTGCCCTGTGGTCGTGCGGTGAACGTACTGCTCCTCCCAGTTCCATCGATTTTCCGACGCCTGCTCGCACGCCAGCACAACAAGCTTCCGGTCCAGAAATTCGCAAAAGTCTTCTGCTAACGCCCTCAGTGCGCGAACATGCTCTTGCCGATTCAAGATCTGCGACCTCTCCGACCGGTAGCGATTTACGTGAAGCGCTGCCTCGATCAGCCGCTCCCGGCACCATTGCAGCGCGGTTGAGAAGGGCCTGCAACTCAACAGAAAATCCAGTCGCTGTACTGCGGGACCTAGAAGGTCTTCAACTTCACCCTCGACCGGCCGCTTGAGTATTTTCAATTGCAGATCAGCCCTGAGTTGATCATCGCACCCCTTCACCAACACCAGCGACCAGTCGCCGAACGGATCTTCGCAAAAACCCACATAGTCAAGCTCCACCTGCGACCGCACCTCAAGCCGGTAGTCGCGTGCCATACGAGACCAGTGTCTTCCCTCTAATCGCGCGATGCCAAGGGGACCTTGTCCTACCCAAGTGATTAATGCTGATCCGGAACGATAACGAACTTCTCCCAGGTTCGCGAAAGCCACGGGCCATGGCGCGGAAGAAGCATCTCCAAGGAGCCACGTGGATTGAGGCCACTCTTGCGGGCCGCGCGATCTTGTATACTCGATAGTCCGGACTGCTGCGGCCGGACTGAACCCCAAAAGAGAAAGGCCGATGAACCACCAAACGTCACTTTCGTGGTAGTCATTTTCGTCATAATTGCCAATGTACTGCGCAGGGCTGCCTCTGACGGCTGCGGCACTCAGGTACTCCTGAGGCGGGATGGACAAGGCGGACCCCAGCCGTGCGCTAAAGCAGGCATTGAAATATACCCTCGCAGCATTGATGCGAGGGAGATGAATCCGCATTTTGTCCTTAAATGCGCAAGGAAACCCGCCAAAACACTTCCCCGACTCGGCTTGGGTTCGTGCGCCACAAACACCAACAACTCGATCGGAGTCTATGATCAGACCGCAGTGCGGCCTGGAATGCCCGTTCATGATCAAGGTGCTTATTTGGGTTTGCAGGCTCGCCCTGAGTCCGACCCGGGTAGTATTTGACCGGGTTACCACCTTCGGACGGGCCTCCATGTCTACATTATTGATCCAAAGAACGGATTGATCTCCAGGTCTACTGAGCAGGAGAAGCTGCTTTAACATGAGAAAGCTAAGCTCAGCGGCATCGAATGCGCACAAGAAGCCGACCAGCCAAGCGGCCCGGTCTCGCTTTTCCAGGCTCCTCCGCAAGTTTGCGACTTCGCTGTAGACGTCAGGATCGGCGATGGAGCAGACGATGGTGGCAGCGTGTGTCGGCCGTGAACAGTGGAGCCCGGCCAGGGAAGGCAACAACTGTCGCTCTGTGACGCGCGCATACGCTTCTGCCAAAGGAAACAGATGCGGAACTCCATGGCAGACCACGACGTCGTTCTTGCATATGATTCCGTCCGGGACGTCGAGTGTTATGACGTGCTTCCTCCCGAAATGCCACCCGAGGCGCCTCAGGCTGGACCTGCGAGAACGATCCAAAACCACCGGGAAGCCGTCAGCGACTGCTGAGGGGGATCTCAGGACATTGTTCAGTTCTTCGGCTGTGCTTACAAACCGTACAGTCACCGAGTTCATCTAAAATATATCCATTGTAACAATGAGGAATATCCGCGGTACAAAGAGTACCATACCGAAATCTGTATTGTCGGGCTAGGCTAGAACGACCGTTGCCAGGTATTCCTGCGTGAAGAGCGCGGTGCTGAACACGCAATCGCTGTTGCGGTGGGGGTCTCACAAAAGCAAGGTCCACTGGGAACTGGTGAGACCGTGCTGGACCTTTGCAAGGCAACTACGGGTATTGTTTCACAGTTGCTTGCGACATTTTGGAGGAGGCTTTCAAAAGACGAGGTCGTTCAACAGATTTGGTCCACAGACATGCATCGCTGCAGCGTCTGCTCACAAATCCAGGACCGTACACTACCGTCAGGATGTCGTTGCAGGCACTTTTGGAATCTTCAGTTGCATTTGGCTCGCTTGCATAACCAATAGGTAGCAATACCACGTTGCAGAGTCTGCTATGTAGGGGTATATTGTGCAGCGCAGTGCAGATTAATGCGCACTCGCATTGCTATATTTGTGACCAAAGGAGGACTTCATGGCACAGCAAAAAGAAAGCGACAAGACATTTATGGGCTTGAAGGATATGCTTCGGAAGGGGCAGGCTACCGCTGAAGAACAGCGGGAGTTGGTCGCGGTCCTTGATCGCATTCAGAAAGAAGTGAACTCCGTGAGGCCGGGGATTGTGCCCGTCGCGTGGTAAAAATGCTTCGAAAACAGCTATGCTTGCCGATGGCGAGTAAAAACCGGCCGGATGGTAACGTAAATGTCGGCCGCCTATGCCGCGTGCAGGAGACCGCCGGGTGGGCGTAGTCCATTCGGATTCTCTTGCACGCGTGATGTTTTAAGGATTACTGCCGGCTGTCAAACTCCATTGAGATTTGGCTCTGGTGCAGTTTTGGTGGTGAGGTTCCCTATACCGCGCCGATGACGCGGACTTGAAGAAGGACGATCTTTCCTCGGCCCTGATCGTGCCCCCATGGGGTGGTGTGGCTTTTGGCATCCACGGCGTCTTTCCGGGCTTGGCCGGAAGGGGATATCAGCGTGCCACGGCAGGCAGGCTGATGAGGGGATCATCGCTCATTTAACCGATCGTTTCCAGTGTCATGTAGCAAGCGCGTTGGACCGCCCATTCGTCGTTCTGTTCGAGCTGGATCGCGCCTCCGTGCCAGACGATGGCGTCGTCATTGGGAAAGATGCCGACGACATCGGTTCGGCGCTTGATCTCGCCATTGAGGCGCTCGATAGGGTTGGTGCTATGGAGCTTGGCTCTGTGCTCCTTCGGGAAGGTCATGTAGGCAAGCACATCAGGTTCGGCATCATCCATGATGATGGCGAGGTTCGGCACCTTCAGCCTGATCTGGTTGGCGACGCTGCGCCACTGTTGGCTGGCGGCTTATGGAGTATCCTGCGCAAAGGCGGTGGCGATGATGGCAGAGACCACCCGCCTGCCGCTCTTTCCGGCATGCGCCAGGGCATTGCGCATAAAATGGACCTGGCAGCGCTACCAGGTGGCGTTGGCCACCTTGGAGACGGCGGCCTTGATGCCTTCATGCGCATCGGAGATCACCAGCTTGACGCCGCTGAGGCCGCGCCGTGTCAGCTTGCGCAGGAACTCGGTCCGGATCGGCTCGGCCTCGGATGTGCCGATTTCAATGCCCAGCACTTCACGACTTCCATCGGTGTTGACGACCACCGCGATAATGACGGCGACGCAGACAACGCGACCGCCGCTCAACAAGCAGGCGCAGGTTCATTGTCTCGTCGGTCATCGGTGGTGACCTCCAGGTTGGTCTTTGAACAACCCGACCTTACCGGAAAACACCGATGGCTATGAAACCCAGCTACACCACGCACCGGGACACGATCGGTGCCGGCGGGCGTCGGACAGGACAGCGGGATTACGAATGCAGGCAGGTAAAGCTGTGTGCGGGCAATCGGCTCCAGCCCTTTCCCTCCGCTCAGCTGCGTCTGTTCTTGCTGGTTGGCTCTGTACCAAAGCTATTGGAGGAAGGCGAGCAGGCTTGGCGCCAAACGCATTTCAAACCTCTGGCTTTATGCAGCAATTGGGCAATGCTGTAATCTGAATGAGCAACGCTGACCGGTAAGCATTCCAGATATTCGAAGCTGACGAACGGACAAACGGAAGCGCCCCCTCCCCTTTACGCGGATCGGGGAATAACGATTTGCACATCGACGAAACTCAACTTTCTGCTGTGGCCCGATGGATGACCAATTTGGGGAGACTGAGACTGGTTCACAATTGCCTGATGGCCCTGCGAGATGGAACATTCTCCGCTTCAACCAGAGGAAAGGCTGGCGCATGCCGTTTTTGGTATGTATTTTATTCTACGCGACGGATCGTTCGCGGATAAAGGCAGCGTACATCGGGGGAGCAACATGAAACTCAGGGTCTTTGATTTCCATCGTGTTTCGGCACTTCGCAGCCAGGCAGTTTACCACGGCATTGCGGAGACGATTACAGAGACAAGCGATCCGGTTTTGTGCCTGGTATCGCCCGAAACGCCCTATGTCTGTGTGGGTATGCACCAGGAAATCGGGAAGGAAGTGGACGAGGCATTCTGCGCCGAAAAGGGTCTTCCGATCTATCGGCGGCATGTGGGCGGCGGAGCGGTCTATCTCGACGAGAACCAGCTTTTCACCCACTTCATCTATCCGCGCCGAAAGGTTCCCGAATTCGCGGTCAACCTCTATCCGATGTTCATCGAGCCGGTGGTGCGCACCTATCAGGCTCTCGGGGTGAATGCCAGTTACCGCCCGATCAATGACATTCAAGTCGACGGCCGCAAGATCGGCGGCACAGGTGCGGCCAGCATCGGCGAGGCCACCTTGATGGTGGGCAGTTTCATGTATGACTTCGACACAGCCACCATGGCCCGGTGCCTGAAAGTGCCAAGCGAGAAATTCCGCGACAAGCTGCGCCAGACGCTGGACGACTATATGACAACCATGGCCAAGGAGTTGCCGGCGCCGCCTGAACGGGCGAAGCTGAAGGCGCTGTTTCTGGCCAACTGCGCCGATGTGCTGGGCGTGGAGCCGGTCGAGGACCAGCCGACAGCGGAGGAATGGGCGGCGATCGAACGCGCCGAAGTTGTCTTGACGGATCCCGCCTGGACCAATCTGCAGGGCCGTAAGCTGGTCGAGCTCGGAGTGAAGATTTCCGAGGGAACGCATCTGACCGAAAGCATGCACAAGGCGCCTGGCGGACTGATTCGTGTGCATCTGCTCGGTCGCGACGGCAAGATCGGCAATCTGATGATTTCCGGTGATTTCACGTGTCTGCCACCGGACGGCGTCGATCGTCTCGCTACGGAGCTAACCGGAGTCAAGTTATCCAAGGATGCCATTGCGGAGGCGGCGGAGGCGGCGATGAAGGCGCTTCAAATCGAAATGCCGGGCGTCTCCGGCGCCGATCTCGCCACGGCCGTCATGGCTGCTGCCGAAACCTCCAACTGAGCAACGGAACGTGGCGGAATTCGATTCCGCATTCTCCGTGGTGAGGCAAGCGTGAAGCAACTCTGTGTCATCCAGCATACCGAGACGGAATACCTCGGTCTGATCGAGGACCATCTGGAAGGTCGCAATATCCGCTTCACCTACCATCGCCCCTTTGCCGCCGGCGGTACACTGCCGGGGACGGTCGAGGGCTATGATGGCCTGGTGTTACTGGGCGGCGGGCCTTACGGCATTGTCAGCGGTCACCTGCTGCCTTGTCTGGGTGCGGAACTGAGGCTGGCAGCGAGTTTTCTCGAAGCCGGCCTGCCGGTTATCGGCTTCGGCCTGGGCGCCATCGTGCTGTCGGTGGCCGCTGGCGGCGGCGCGGAGGAAGCGCCGCTGCGGTTCAAGGTGGAACAGGCGCTGGCCACCGGTCCGGATCATCTGGGCGGCCTGTTGCCGCGATCCTTTCCGCTGGCTTCCTACCTGCGGGATCGCCCGGTCCTGCCACCGGATGCCGAAATCCTGTCCATAGATGCCGACGGCAAGCCGCTCATTTTTACCGTCAGCACCAATTCTATCGGTGTTCTGGGACATCCGGGCATGAAGCGAGGAATGGCCGAAGATCTGGTGATGGAATTCACCGAGACCCCTGACAATACGGTCGAGGCGCTGGAAGCGCTGGGGGCTGCACAGGCGGAAATCGCGCAATGCCTCACAGGGCTGATGGTCGGCCTGGTGGATCACACCGGATTGATGTGATGTCTGTCGCGCCGGACCGTCAGTTCGGCTGATTGCGTTTTCCAGTTTGCATATTCCTTTTTTGGAATGTATCGTGCTCCGATGCTCAGGGTCGAATTGAGGAGTTCTACCCGGGGTGCCATTGAGTTGAGGAGCGAATGGTGGCGAGCAAACTAATCATCGTTATGGTCAACACGGATCCGCGCAATGGCGAGGAACTGGGTGCGCCTTTCTTTCAAGCCACAGTGGCAGCAGCCATGGACTATGAGGTTGACGTGATCTGCACGGCGACCGCAGGGCAACTGATGAAGAAAGGCGTGGCGGAGAAACTCGTCGTGAAGCCTGGATCGCCCAAGACCGTCTATGACTTCATCAAGGATGCGCACGAAGCCGGTGCGAAATTCTACTGCTGCTCCCCCAATCTCGACCTGTTCGACATGACCGAAGACGACCTTATCCCGGAATGTGAGGGAATCGTCGGCGGAGCCAAGGTGATTGAGGAAATCATGGAAAACGACGACGCCAAGGTTCTCACATACTAGAGGTCGTTTTCCTGGTCAGCGCCTGGAGGGTTATTTGACCGCACACCCACAAATCAGCGATCCGTTTACCGAAGCGCCGGTGGTGGCGCGGGAGAAGCTTGAGGAAATCTTCGAGGATATCCGGGGACACGCGGTTTACGACCACGAGATCCACGGCTGCCTGAACTGCGGCATCTGCACGGCGACCTGCCCATCCGCACATTATTACGACTATTCCCCGCGCGAGATCGTCCAGTTGTTATGGACGGAAAATCTCGAAGGCATTTACGATGCCATGCAGGAGAAGATCTGGGCCTGTGCCCAGTGCTACACCTGCGCCGCGCGCTGCCCGTTCGAAAATTCGCCCGGTGGCCTGGTCATGATCATGCGCGAAGTGGCCATCAAGCATGGCATGGAATCGGCCAAGGAAGTGCTCCGGCCATTCTCGCGCGTGCTGCTCAAGGTGATCTCCACGGGAAACCAACTTGCTCCCAACATGATCACCAAGGAAGCCTTCCCCGACTGGGGGCCGAATGTAAGCCGCATCGAAGCGCCGCTCAATATCCTGCGCAAAGCGATCCCGATGCCGACCATGCATACGCTCGATACCGCCTGGGAGGTCAATCTGAAGACCTCGGTGGAACTCTACACAATCTGGGAAGCCACAGGCGTTCTCGATCAGCTCGAAACGGTGGATGAAAACCTCTTCGATGTGGTCTCCGACGTGATGGAGGAGAAGCGCGAGGAATGGGAAGAATGGCTTGAGGAACAGGAAGACGAGGACGACGACTGAGACGGACATCTGTTCAGGCGCGGACCTTGGAGGAGGAAGGCATGGCAAACGGAACTGGCAATGAACGTGGACCGACCGGCGCTTTCGGCGGTTTCGGCGCGGAATGGCAGGCAAGCAATCTGACACCGGATGAAGCACGGCGCGCAACCGACTGGGTCGAGGCCAGGATCGACAAGCGCGCGCTGCTAACCGGCAAGGAACGCAAGGAGGACGTTCGCGACATCATGTGGCAACTCGAGAAGGAAGGGGAAATCCTCGTCCACCGGGTGTCCGATGTCCATGAGCCGGTGATGGCCAAGACGCTCTATGGCTGGGACAAGAAGATCCCGACCAACAATCTGTGGCATCACAAATCCTGCGGCCAGTGCGGCAATATACCCGGCTATCCGAGTTCCGTGCTATGGCTGATGAACAAGCTGGATATCACCTATCTCGACGAGACCGACCAGACCTCCTGCACGGCCTGGAACTACCACGGTTCCGGCATTGGCAATGTGGTGTCGCTGGCCGCCGTGTTCCTGCGCAACTTTCATCAGGCCTATGTGTCATCGAAATCGCAAGGTCTGCCCGCAGGCACCTATTTCCCCCTGGTCCACTGCGGCACTTCCTTTGGCAACTACAAGGAAATGCGGATTTTCCTGATGCATTCGGCGGAGTTGCGGGCCGAGGTGAAGAAGATCCTTGGCAAGCTCGGTCGCCTGGTCGACGACAAACTGCTGATCCCCGAGGAGATCGTGCACTACTCGGAATGGCTGCATGTCATGCGCCATCGGCTCAAGGAGCATCAGGTGGTGGATGTCAGCAACATCCGCGCAACCGTCCATCCTGCCTGCCATGTCTACAAAATGGTGCCCGAAGATGTGATTTATGACGAGACGGTGCTGGGCGGCAACCGCGTGGCCGTCACCACCGGCCTGTTGGACACGATGGGCGCGCAGGTGATCGACTACTCGACCTGGTATGATTGCTGCGGCTTCGGTTTCCGCCACATCATCGGCGAGCGTGAGTTCACCCGTTCGTTCGCCATCGACCGCAAGATCAAGGTTGCCGTCGAGGAAGCCCGTGCCGACGTGATGGTCGGTCACGACACCGGATGCATCACCACGCTGGACAAGAACCAGTGGATCGGAAAGGCGGTCGGCAAGGTCTATGCGCTTCCGGTCATGGCCGATTGCCAGTTCGCGGCGCTTACGCTTGGCGCCCATCCCTACAAACTCGCCCAGCTTCACTGGCATGCCTCGCCGTTCGAGACGTTGCTCGAGAAAATGGGCATCGACTGGGAGAAGGCGAAGGCCGAGTTCGAAGGATATCTCGAGGAGGTCAAGGCCGGACGGATCGAGACGCTTTACGATCCCAAGCGCGCCATCACCTCCGGTCCCGGGTATGTGAAGCCCAAAGCCCTTGCAGGGGAGGCAAAATGAGCAAGCCGGTTCTCATTGTCGGCGGCGGTCCCGCCGGTTTGTCCGCGGCTCATGCCGTCGCTTCCTCAGGCCACAGTGCTGTCATCGTCGACAAGGCCGACAGGCTGGGCGGCGCGCCGATCCTGTCGGGTTACGCCAAGCTGGTGCCGTCGCATGAATGGGCCAGCGACGCCATCGGCGGCATGGTGAGCCGCGTCGACCGCAACAAACTGGTCGATGTCCATCTCAATACAACGGTCGCCAGCTTCAGCGGCGAACCCGGCAACTTCACAGCGATGCTCAAGGATGGCGGCAGGATCGAGGCGGGCGCCGCGATCCTGACAACCGGGTTCACGCATTTTGACAGCGTCAACAAGCCCGAATGGGGATTTGGCACCTATCCAGACGTGGTGACCACGGTCCAGGTCGAACAGATGCTATCTTCGGGAGCCGGCGTCAAATGCCCGTCCGACGGCCGTGCGCCGGACCGGGTGGCGATCCTGCTGTGCGTCGGTTCTCGCGATCGCCAGATCGGACGCGAATGGTGCTCCAAGATCTGCTGCACCGTCTCGGCCAATATCGCCATGGAAATCCGTGAATCGTTGCCCAACAGCAATGTCTACATCTACTACATGGATATCCGTACCTTCGGTCTTCTCGAGGGTCCCTATTACTGGGAGAGCCAGGAAACTCACAAGGTGAAGTATATCAAGGCCCGCATCGCCGAGGTCACCTCCGATGGCAAGCGGCTTCTGGTCAAGGGCGAGGATACGCTAGTCAAGCGCCCGATTTCGATCCCTTTCGACATGGTCGTGCATGCGATCGGCATGGATCCCAATGTCGACAACATGACCATCTCGGCGGTGTTCGACGTCAAGCTCAACAAATACGGATTTGTCGAAAAGCCGTCGGCCTATCTGCACATGGGCGAAACATCGCGACCGGGCGTGTTTGTCGCCGGGGCGGCGACCGGGCCGGAAACCATCGATGATTCCATCGCCCAGGCCCAGGCCGCCGCCATGGCCGCGCTGAACATGTTGCGCGCTTCAGTCATGGAGGCGGCGGAATAATGTTTCGGCTGATCCGCAAATCCGAGCCGGCGCCGGTGAAACCGGACGTAATCCTCGACCTCTCCGGGCCGCGGCTGCGCAAGGCGCTGGAAAACCTGATCGAGTCGGCCGAGCCGACCGGCGGCGTTGAACGCTATGTCGGGGCGCTGGCGCTCAAGGCTTCGCTCTTCGAGGAAATCCTCGGCAAGGGCCGGGTCGGCGACATGGAAGAAGCCGAATTTCTGGATCTTGCCTCCTTCATTACCCCGGTGCGGCGCCGGATCGGGCCGTGGCTTGCAGCAAACCGTTTCGAAACGTTGCGGCAGCGGATCGCGGCTCTGCTTGACGGCTGGTCAGATCTGACAACCGCCGATGCACGGCTTGCCGCGTATGCGGGAGCGTTTCCCGAAGACCGCGAGCACCGCTGGGCGCGCGACCTCGGAGCGGAAATCCTGCATTTCATTGCGCCTGATCGCTATCCGCTGATGACTCGGTGGGTCTGGGATCGTGGCGTCGGGACGGGCGTGTTGCGGGAAATATGGTTTGCCGACGATGTCGACACGGCCCGGATTGATGCGGCGGACGATTATGCAACTTTTGCGACCTTGTCCGGCGAGTTGGAGGACTTCCTCAAGGACAATGGCTTTTTCCGCGATCTCCCTTTCTACAGCGACCTGCTCATGGCGCATGTTTACGCGGGCTACATCAACGACCGCGGCGGCCAGTATCTGAGATCTGATTTTACCACGTCTGGTGACCCGATGGCGCATACCCGTCGCATGCTCGGCCTTGACGCCGTGAACACTGAAACGGGCCGCACGCGTCTCAAGCTCATCGATGGAACCGCGCACGTGCTTGGAGAACCCCGTCAGGTCGCACAGATGGAGCCATCCTGATGCCCATCCACGAAAAATCACTGATTCGGCCCGAAAACCTTGTCGAACACGAAAATCTGGTGATCGACGGAGTGGATGTCTCCGGCCACTGGAGCACCTTTATCGAGAGCCGCGCGCTCAGCGATTATAATGAAAACATGCAGGACGAAATCGAGGCACTTGCCGGCGGTGAGCATATTTCGCGCTGCTGGCAATGCGGCTCCTGCACCAATGCATGCACGGTCAACGCCATCAATCCCGACTTCAATCCCAGGTTCTGGATCTACCTCATCCGTCTGGGCATGGAGGAGGAACTGGTGCGTGACAAGGACATCATCTGGCAGTGCGTGAGCTGCAACAAGTGCACCTATGCCTGCCCGCGCGATGTGAACCCCGAAGGCGTCATGAAGGCGACGGCGCATTGGCTCGAGCTCAAGGGGCACACCAAGAAGAAACCATCGATGGTTTTCGACGAAGCCTTCTCGCAGCAGGTTTTCGACACCGGCAAGATCGAGGACGGGCTGGTCCTGCGTCAATTCATGAAGCGGACCGGCCAGCCGCTCACTCAGCCCTGGCTGGTCGCGCTGGTGATGGGTCTCGTCCGGCGCTTCCCGGTTTTCTACCTGATGCGGCTCGGCCTCGCGACGGTCTTCCGTCCCCGCACAAAGGGATGGATCAAGGCGCGCGCGGCGATCCATGAATATGTCGAGGAAGTCGAAACCGCCAACCGCAAGGCGCTTGGACTCGATGCGAAGGGAGCCGAATGATGGCCGGGAAATACAAGAAAGTTGCGTACTACCCCGGTTGCGCCCTTGAGGGAACCGGCCACGCCTACAACCGCTCCACCAAGGCGGTCGGCAAGAAACTCGGACTCGATCTGGTGGAGATCAAGGACTGGAATTGCTGCGGCGCGATGGAGGTCAAGAACATCGATCCGAAAATCCAGACCTATCTCTCGGCGCGCAACCTCTCGATCGCCGAAAAGATGGGCTTCGAAACAGTGATGGCGCCGTGCAATGGCTGCTACCACAATCTCAAGAAGGCCGAGTATGACCTTGCCAAGGATGAAGGCTCGCGCGACGTCAATTCCCGGCTGAGCGAAAAGGCCGGCCACAAGACTTACGAGCCGGGCAAGGTCGAGACCATCCATGCGCTCGACTGGATCAAGCACTCCATTGGCGAAGAGGGCCTGGCCGAGCGCGTGACGAACTCGCTCAAGGGTCTCAAGGTGGCCAATTATTATGGCTGCATGTACACCCGCCCGCGCCATATCTTTCCTGAAAAGGACAACGGCGAGGGCTCGGAATCAACGTCCAAGCCACATTTCATGGATGATCTGCTGGCTGCGGCCGGCGCAGAAAATGTCGATTATCCGCTCAAGACGGCTTGCTGCGGCGGAGCGCACGCGCTGTCGGACTGCGATACGTCGACCAAGCTGGTGCTCAATCTGCTGACGACCGCCGAAGCCTGCGGCGCGGACGTGATCGCAACTGAATGCCCTACCTGCCACACCGGGCTGGAAATGCACCAGGTCCGTGCGGAGAAGGTGCTCGGACGCAAGACCAGCGTGAAGATCCTCTATTTCACCCAGTTGCTGGGCATGGCGATGGGTCTTTCTCCGAGAACCGTCGGCGTACACGAGAATTTTTCCGATGCGATGCCGCTGATCAAGGAAAAGGGGCTCGGATGAACGAGGCGCAGACCCTGCCGATCGCGGATGTGCTGGCCGAGACTGATCGGCTGATCGCAGCACCGGATGCGAAGCTTGAGGCGGAAGCCGCCGGCATTGCAGACAGATTGCTCGCCATGGGAGAGGCCGTGCTCCTTGCCTGGCACAATGCACACGACAATGCGCCCACCGAGAGCAAGGTCGAGGGTTTCCGAATGCTGGCATTGCACCGCCAGGCCGCACGCGGGACCCCCTCTTTCAATGCCTGCAGGGAGACCTGCAGGGAGGTGGTCTATCATCACAACCTGATCCGCCATGACACCGGAGCCGCCGATATTGCCCGCACCATTCGCCTCGGCGCGATGGTGGCGCGGCATCTGGCCTTGTTTGTCGGCGGCAAGCTGGAAAACGCCGGCCTCGGCGATTTCTGTTGTTCATCCCGTCCGGTCAGGCAGGCAGAAGCCTTGTCGACCATGAGCGAAACCCTGTGAAAGGAGACGGCCAATGCCAGTTGTAAGAGGCTGCGATCTTCCCGAAGATCTTCTCTATGATGTCGGCAACAATCTTTGGTATCGCGACAATGGTGACGAGACCTTCACCGTCGGCATGACCATGATTGCCACCGGCATGGCCGGCCAGTTGGTGGCTTTCACCCCGAAGAAGGCCGGCAAGACCATCGCTGCAGGCAAGTCCTGCGCGACCGTGGAATCCGGCAAGTGGGTCGGCCCGGCCAAACTCGGCTTTGATGCCGAAATCATCGCCGTCAATGACAATTTGAGCGGAAACCCGAAGCTCGCCAACAGCGACAGCTATGGCGAGGGCTGGATGGTCAAGATCAAGCCGGTCGACATGGGAGCCGCCGCAAGTGTGCTGACACCAGGCAACGCTGTCGCGGCCCCGTATGAAGCGAAAATGGCTGCTGACGAATTTGTTGGGTGCGCCTGATGCACGTGTGATGACTGATTAAGACGCGAAAAGCGTCGGGAGGAGACTGTAATGGGTTCAGAAACGAATGCGAAATCCATGTCCATCATTGTCACCAAGGGGACACTGGATTGGGCCTATCCGCCCTTTATCCTTGCCACCACGGCTGCAGCCATGGGGCTGGAGGTGACGATGTTCTTCACGTTCTACGGTCTGGCCCTTCTCAAGAAGGACTTGAACCTGAAGATCTCGACGCTCGGGAATCCGGCCATGGAAATGCCGATGATGGGCATGCACATGGCATTGCCGAACATCATGTCGGCGCTGCCCGGAGTGGACGGCATGGCCACCGCGATGATGAAGAACCTGATCAAGAAGAAGGGCGTGGCCTCCATTCCCGAGCTTCGCGACCTGGCGATCGAGGCCGACGTCAACATGATCGCATGCCAGATGACGATGGATCTGTTCGAATACAAGCGCGAGGACATGATCGATGGCCCTTCGATCGGCGGCGCCGCCAGCTATATCGAGGTGGCATCGAAGAGCGACATCAATCTCTACATCTGAGTGTTGGGGTGGTGCCCCAGCGAGACTTGCAAGACCATGCCAACAAGATCCGCTCTGGCGGAACCAAAAAATGGGGGACGGAAATCAATGAACAGGCAAATTCAGATGAGCATTCGCGGGATACTGCTCGGATCACTGGTCGCCACCGCAGCGGCTGTGACGCCGGCAAAGGCCACTGACGGATATTTTCAGGTGGGTTTCGGCGCCCGCCAATCGGCAACGGGCGGCGCCGGTGTTGCCGATTCCAGGGACGCCATGGCCCAGTCGCTTAATCCTGCGGGCATAGCCGGCCTTGACCGTCAGATGCAGATTGGCGGCGCGATCTTCATGCCGTATCGCGGCTATGACGCCACTGGCGCCGGATTTGTCACCGGAGGCTCCGTGGACAGCGGCAAGAACTTTTTCGTCATGCCGAATTTCGCCTATATCCATCCGCTTGATGCGGACTCGACGCTCGGCTTCACCGTCTACGGCAATGGCGGCATGAACACGAGCTACGCCAACATGGCCAATCCGGCCTGCGGCCCGGGATCGGGCGTCTTTTGCGGCGGCGCTGCGGGCGTCGACCTGATGCAGGCCTTCATCTCGGTGGATTATGCCCGCCGGTTCGGCTCCCTGAAGATCGGCATTGCGCCGACCATGGCGGTACAATTGTTCAAGGCTTACGGGCTTGGCGCATTTTCCGCGTTTTCCGCCGATCCGGCAAACCTGACCAACAATGGCTATGACGTTTCGATCGGCGCCGGGCTTCGCGGCGGCATCGAATGGGAAGCCATGCCGGGACTGCGGTTCGGGCTGTCGGGTCAGACAAAGATGTATATGTCCAGGTTTGACAAATATGCTGGATTGTTTGCCGGGCGAGGCAGCTTTGACATTCCCGCTTCGATCACTGCGGGCGTGGCGTTTGATCCGGCGGAAAACCTCACCTTGATGCTGGACTACCAGCACATCTTCTATGGCAGCATTCCGGCGATCTCCAATTCGACGACTGCGGCGGCTCCCTTCGGAAGTGCCGGTGGCCCAGGTTTCGGATGGACTGACGTGGACGTTTTCAAGGTCGGCGCGGAATGGCGGGCAAACGACACCTGGACCTTCCGGGCCGGCTACGCCTACAGCGAGAATCCGATTTCCGGTTCGCATGTGACCATGAACATTCTGGCGCCGGGCGTCACCCAGCACCATCTCACCGCCGGCGCGGCCTACAAGATATCGGAGCGCGATACGATCGAATTCTCCGGCATGTATGTGCCGTCATCGACAGTTTCGGGTATCGAAATCACCCCTGGCGGACCCAACCCTGGGCGCAGCATCACGCTCAACATGCATCAGGTGCAGTTGTTGGCAAGCTGGACCCGAAAATTCTGACGCCGAAACCGGTAACAACCTGAACACGGGCAGACAGCCCGGAAGGAGAAACACATGGCTGACCAGTTGCTTGATGCAAAGGGGTTGAACTGCCCGTTGCCAATCCTCAAGGCAAAGAAGGCACTGAAAGAGGTGCCGTCGGGGGGAACACTGGAGGTGCTGGCCACGGACCCGGGCGCTGTCAAGGATTTCGAAGCCTTTTGCCGGGCCACCGGCAACGAGCTGGTGGAATCGCGCACCGAGGGCGACACCTACATATTCCTGATCAGGAACACAAACTGATCCATGCCGATTAAGTGCGGCGACGGCTTAGCAGTCGTCGTCGCAAAACTCATCATACAGGGCCATCAGGATGCGCCGGGTGTGGTCATGCGACAGGGAATAGTGGATCTCACGGCCTTCACGCCGGAATTCGACCAGACCGGCGGCCCGCAGGTTGGCGAGTTGTTTCGACACAACCGCCTGCGGCAGGCCCGCCTTGGCTTCCAAATCGCCGACATTGGCCTCGCCTTCGACCAGCCGGCACAGGATCACCAGCCTGAGCGGATGGGAAAGCGACTTGAGAAAATCGCTTGTCCGCTTGGCGTTCTCCATCATGCGGTCTGTCATGCCAATAGCATTGCTGTCGACGCTTTGTGTCGTGTCTGGTTCGGATTGCGAAGCCATCAGAAGATTTTTTCTCTATTGCATGAAGCAGCTATTTAACATGGTTGGGACTGTTAGCAAGGATTGCAAGCGGCCGCTTGGCCTAGTTTCTGCGCAATTGCACAGTGCCATCGGAAACAAGCCTCGATTTCACTACTAGGGCGTTTCATGTTTTGACGGAAGCGTAGCCAGCGTTTGCGAAGTAATTGCTGCATTCCTGGGGTTTGATGGTGGCGACAAGGGCTCAGACCTGTCGCCATGTATCTTCCAGGGTGCGCTTCTGAGCATGTCGCATCCAGTGCTTGATCTTGGCGAAGGTCTGCTCGGTCGGATCGAGATCGGGGGAATAGGGCGGCAGGAACCAGAGCCTTGCGCCTGCGGCCTTGATGGTCTTTTGCGCGGCTGCGGATTTGTGGCTCCCGAGATTGTCCATGATGACGATGTCGCCTGGTTTGTGAATGGGGACAAGCTACTGCTTGAACTTGCCCCGCGATCTAATCCAGTTTGAAGTTCGTTCTGGCCTAATCAGAGGACCAGGACATGAAAGTGAACCGCGCCGGGTTTGCCGGAGGCTCCAACTTCTGAGAAAGTGGAGCCGACATGAGCAAGACAACGAACAAGTTTTCACCCGAAGTCCGTGCACGCGCTGTGCGGATGGTTTTGGATCACGAAGGCGAGCATCCGTCGCGGTGGGCGGCGGTTTCCTCGATAGCCGCCAAGATCGGCTGTACGGCACAGACGCTCAATGGGTTAAGATCGCCGAAGTAGACATCGGTTCGCGGCCAGGCATTCCGAGCGATATGGCCGAGAAGATGAAGGCTCTGGAGCGGGAGTACAGGGAGCGTCGTCAAGCCAATGAGATATTGCGCAAGGCGTCTGCTTATTTTGCGATGGCGGAGCTCGACCGCCCACTGAAGCGATGATTTCCTTTATCGACGAACACCGTGTGGCGTTCGGGGTCGAGCCGATCTGCAGATTGTTGCCGATTGCCCCGTCAACCTACTACGAGAATGTCGCCAAGCGCCTGGACGTGGATCGCCTGTCGGTCCGCGCCCGGAGCGACATCGCGTTGAAGATCGAGATACGCCGTGTCTTCGAGGCGAACTTCCGGGTCTATGGAGTGCGCAAGGTTTGGCGGCAATTGAAGCGGGACGGCTTCGACGTTGCCAGATGCACTGTCGCTCGGCTCATGAGGTCGATGGGACTTCAGGGCATTATCCGAGGCAAACCGATCAGGACGACGTTCCCAGACAAAACCGCTCCCAGTCCGCTCGACCGCGTAAACCGTCAGTTCAGGGCTCCCGCGCCGAACAGGCTCTGGGTGAGCGATTTTACGTATGTGGCCACTTGGCAGGGCTTCGTCTACGTCGCCTTTGTCATCGACGCGTTCGCCCGCCGCATCGTCGGCTGGCGTGTCAGCCGAACGGCGCACGCCGGGTTTGTCCTTGATGCCTTGGAACAGGCACTCCATGATCGACGTCCCGTTCATGGCGGCGGCTTGATCCATCATTCGGACAGAGGAGTTCAATACGTGTCTATCAAGTATTCCGAGCGGCTGGCCGAAGCAGGCATCGAACCTTCCGTCGGAAGCGTCGGCGACAGCTACGACAACGCGCTCGCCGAAACGATCAACGGCCTTTACAAGGCCGAAGTCATCCATCGACGAGGACCGTGGCGCAGCTTCGAAGCCGTTGAATTCGCTACGCTGGAATGGGTCGACTGGTTCAGCCATCGAAGGCTTCTGGAGCCCATCGGAAACATTCCGCCGGCCGAAGCCGAGGAGCAGTATTACGCCATGCTGGACGAGCCAGCTATAGCCGCATAACTTAAACCAAACGGCCTCCGGCAAACCCGGCGCGGTTCAGAAGCGACGCTTTCGCGCCAGCGACTGATGAGCTTTATAATCTGGAATTTGGTTGCGGGGGCAGGATTTGAACCTGCGACCTTCAGGTTATGAGCCTGACGAGCTACCGGGCTGCTCCACCCCGCGACAGGCCATGAGGGGATTGTCTCATGGCGGAAAGCAAA